>ENA-UOTZ01000649-UOTZ01000649.1-compost-metagenome-genome-assembly--contig:-NODE-649-length-28752-cov-9.058901_pt1 | contig 28752 bp, 13 predicted proteins | sample MGYA00238144_ERZ746983 | MGnify/ENA primary metagenome ERZ746983 (study PRJEB28759, sample SAMN06268863) | compost metagenome | isolation source: single cell | place: USA: California, Emeryville, Joint... | reverse complement strand
AAATCCGAAAACGTAGTCGTTATTAGTGCCGAAGAGGCGGGAGTGATCTGATTTTCTTGAAGATATAATATTTGCACTTGACCTATTTGCGTATAGAGTTGAACGATGGAGAGTAGTAGCAATACTTGAAAGCACAGAGGTAGTCTCGGTGAGGAGGGAGAGGAACAACCATGCAAAAACAAGAAAACCTAATTTTTGAATCATGACGGTACTACTAAATTAAAATATTTAATTTTTGGAGTAGTATCGTTTTCATTGTGAAAATTGCAAAAATATCTGTTACTAAGAGCTAATAGATTTGAAACTAAAGCTGTTTGTCATCCTTTTTCAGTCTAAATCGAACGATCCGTGTAATATAACCAGGACTCCAGGCGTAAGCAGCTTAACTTTCGGATAATAATGTCAAAATAGGATTTACTAAGGTTCACTGTTGATAAATAATAAATTAAATTGATTTGAAACTACTTAAATTTCTGGCTCAAGAATTCTGCAACTTGCGAAGACGTCAGATTCTCAATTTAGTTTTATTTCTTTACTCAATCAAATTGGGTTTCACGACCCCTCTCTTTCGTTTTAACTCCAAGCGACCCTCACTAACGTTAAATGCTTCAATCGCCAAGAGAAGCGCAATCGAAGTTGGTATTTCACTCTACATCTGCTATCGAAAGTACCAAATACCATTTCCCATCATCAACAACATTACATCAGCGCCATCTTTTGGAGATATTGGATTGCCATCTGCTCTACTCAGGAATTTTAGTTGATTATCAGATGCTTGGTTTAGCCATTACTTGTATCAGATCGGGAAGAATTTGATTTAACGCTAAAAAGGATTCCTATTAAATTTTCGATTCAAATATTGCGCGGTCTTAAGAAGCAAATTAAATTATTTTAAGATTGTTTAATCAATTTTGCAAACAAGAAAACAGATTTTCCTGTGCAAAACTAAAGCAAGCTTTGTAATAAAAGATCTTGAATAGATTCGTGAATAAATTTGTGAGAAGCTCGTATTCTTATCAAATGATATATCGTTTTTTTGTAATTGTAATGAAAGTGGTGCATACTGATTATAATAGCTTCTTTTTCCTTTGCTGACCTTTTATTTAGATTGATGGCAGCAGATCGGCTAGGTGTCTCCTGTATGTGTTTGTAGAACCCGGAAAAATAAACAATTTGTCTGATATGAATAAAAATAACTCGATTCACCTTAAGTAGATCCTCTTCTTGAACTTTCGTTAACAAATAACCGTTTATATCGATTGTCGATATCCTATTCTCTCGGTTGAAGATAATTTACAGCTGAAGGATGACCGTACAATAACCTACTATCATTCTATATTGTGGAATATTGCTCAGAAAAGTTTCTTTTTACTAGATCTCCTTGAGAACTCAAGAGATTGCTTCTTCATTTAATGATGTTTTGAAAAAAAAGATCGAGCAAACCGATATCAAACTTTCTGGTAGCATATTCTTAAAGGGAATGTAAATTTTAGGAATTTCTGATTTCTGTGCATATCTTTAACATTGCATCAAAGCCAATCTTGCAATTTAGCAGTTCGCCCTATCAGCATGAAGAGTATGTTCTTGCAAATTGAGGACGTCAGAAAGCAACATGATATATATATAGAGCTTTTCTGAATTTCTTTCATAAAAAAATCGGAATTCCAATAAACTGCATACTAAGGCAAATTCTTTAATTTCGAATACTGAGTTAAGACTCAAAAAACAAAATCCCAACCTACAGGATCACTCTCACCAGCAATTGAGTGGTAATGCTAGTAACAGAAGACCTCGATCGAGTATCGACTTCAATAAATAAATAAATTTTTATACAATAGAACCAAATAGTTAGGTAATAGCTGAGTTTATCGAAGTGAACGCTGTGGAATTGTATCTGATGCAAGTTTAGTTTTCATGATAATGGAAAATTTTCTTCTTATCTTCCTACAAAAATTTCTAAATTTGAGAGCTGTCTGAGTGTTGTTGATAAAATCTCAGTATGGAAGATTAACTGCAACAAATAATATAACAAAAAGCTCTTCATGAAAGAAATTAAGACGTTGATTTCATTGCAATAGCTCTCAATGTCACTAAATCCATCAACCCTTTCATAATTTTCCCTACACCTCCATCAATTTTGTTCTTGTACAGAATTTTGCATATCACCACTGTAAGACAGGCTTTGAGTACTTGATTGATGACCATATCCTGCCCAAATGATATCAAGAAATTCTGAACCCATCTTTGTGACTCCTCCGTTTTAGAATTTGCTACTAGAACCAGCACAGCGTTATTACCACCGGCTGCTGCACCAAGAACCAATAGGTAGCAAATCACACTCTTAATCTTTGCGATTGTCTTTCTCTTGCTTCTCTTTAATAAGTCAGAATCATGCGTTTGAAAGCAGATATACATATTTGTGACTAGCAAAAGCTTGATGAGAGCATTCAACGGGGTCACCGTGCCAAGAGGCAGCAACATAATCACTAACGTTTCCCACCATTCTCCCTAATTCCAATAATGGGTAATGAAGCATAATAGAAAGCACCTTACTCCTTCAGAAACCTTGGTAAATAAACAAGAGAACACAACACTATCAGGCTTAGAATTCTGCAATACAGTAGTATCGCCCGAGTGAACCGAGGAAACACGCTGTCTTCGTAGAAATAAAGCGAAGAGACGATATGACCATACTAAATTGAATTATTATCAGTTTAAATAGAAAGAGAGAGAGAGGACCCACCTTGATGCCGTAGAAGATTGATTTAAACCATCCGATGCCTTGGAGGCTCATGCGAATGCTCTTCCGTGGTTTTCTCGTTTTGGGCAATTTTGATATGACATACGCGTTCTATTTGAGTGGGCGAACAATTAAGGCTTTTATACAAAAGAGGGTAAGTATAAGCCAATAAAACAAACCCCAAAGCATCCAGAAAGCCCAAGAACCTAAATAATCAAACGTGGCGAGCGCGTCTGCCAATAGAAGTTTATATAGGTCAGATTGTGCAAAAATTCCTTGGACTGCTTTAGCTGGTGAGATTCTTACATGTGTATTGGAACTATTTTGTGCCACCACTCCCTTCTACAATGGCTGAGGTACATCCAACAGAGCAATTGGAATACCCTTCGCCAGAAGAGTTCAAAGGATAAGAGATCTGTGCCGAGATTTGGTTTTCAAAGCTTACTGGAGTCGTTGTATCTTGGCCGCTGAGCGTCATTGACACTACCGGTGGCGTGCTCTCTTCTTTCTGGGTTTTGGGACAAGTAATCAGGTTATTCTTCCAGAAAACCACATGTATATCAACTGGAGTAGTTTCGCTACTGGGAATGAATGTTGAAGTACGATTATTGGAGCGTTGGGTGGAGCAATTGTAATTCCATTTAATTTATCTTGTGTCACTCGCAATGAAAATAACTGAAAGTCATCGGTATCAATCGTATAATTCCCAGAATTTGGAGGTTTCTGCCACAGTCGCAAAGCCGCAAGTTTCGTCCGCGCTTCAATTAATGTATTATACAACTGCTTAGAAGATGCGCTCTGCATGAAACAATCAGTCTTGTAGATACAACTCATACATGAGTTGATAATCTTGGCAGCCACGGTCATTTTGACAGGGTCGAAAACATCGGCTGTAGTTTTTACATTAGATGAAATGTCCGTCACTTTCATTGAGAGCAGGTCTTTCCAATGTTAGACAACGAAACCCTTGTTGCCCAATCAATTGGGTTTCCAGACAACTTTACAAGTTGCGATTTCAAACGAACTTAAATAACCTTCAAATCTTCAATTGTCAATAGAAATGCCAATCATTAAATATCATGCTCATCCCCAATACAGACCCAATTTTCTGTAGCAAGTCTCAAGATGAGCTCTGTGAATATTGTTTTTAATGAATTATTATAGTTTGTATATATTTACTCCGGGTTTGTATATATTCGGGCATGGAATGAGGGAGAAAGAGATCTCGAAGCTGTCGTTCAAAGCCTACTTTAAGTTGATCCTGCATCACTGAATTGGTGTAATTTCCTAATTTTCTGATAATGAGTTAAGAATCATATCATAAAATCTCATCCAGAGAAGAGCTTTCCTATAAGCAAGTAAGTGCAACGGCAGACTTAAGGTGAGGAATTTCTAGTTCATATCACAAAGATTCATACATGGGCTCTAGATTTGAAATAAGCCATTTATAATATTCTTTCATTGGTTCGGTACAGGACTAGCAACTGCCTTGTCAATTTTCATTTAAATGGAAAGATACCAAAAATTTATTTCTGAAAAATAAAGCGACCTGAATAAACCTTGAAGAAAAAAACCAAATTCTAAGAGGCCTATTGAAAGATTCTTTAGAGACATTCCTTTAGTACTATCCTCTTCTTTGGTATTAAGATGGAAAAAAGGGAGTTACAACGAAAAACGCAAGAAAGTCATTTAAAAGCAAATAGTTTAGAAAGCATAGTAGCAATCTTCAAATTGTTAACCGAAATAACTTTCTTTTTATTAATTTCTGGTAGGACGCAGTGCTCACAGATGCTTCCCAAGAAAGTAACAAAAAAATATCCAACTCAGCAGATTAAAATGAATACTTTACTAATGATAAAGGGCGATTGAAGGCAATATGGTGCACTACGTACAATAACAATATAAGTATTTACAATTTCGATCCGAATATCATCACCCTGGAGAGACCCACGACTAAATTCAGTAAAAACAGCGCAATAGTTCTCTAACTCGCCTGCATTTTAAATAGATGGATTTAACTATGTGGATCAGATCCCAGACACAAGCTGTTTTATCTATTTGAGTTCTTCTGAAAGGACAGGGGTGAAATTTGAAGTGTTAGAATTTTTCAAAGGAGAGAAATCAGTGTGTACAAGTTACGAGTATCAATTCAAAGGTATTATCCTCTCTGTTTTCTCTTGAGCATGGCTTGCTAACATCAAGGAAGTGGCTTTGGAGGACAATTTAGCTTCAGTTCAGTGAGATCTTTGGCTGCAATGGTTCCACATAAAATGACTACTGCTTATCATCTCTTCAATAATTCCGAATTTAATATAATCAAGAAAGTTCCATGGTTTCCGCTGCATAAAGGTAAACAACAGTATTCAATGCTCTCTCAGGAAAGATAAAAAGCTAGCATTTGCAGTCTCGACTTGAATTGCGAAGGTGAAAGGGCTCTGACTATAGATGAAGATACTGTTTGCGTTATATCAGATGTCAGTTCATCAGACACTTTAACTTCAATAAAATTTTGTGATGGGAATGGTATATCATCTTCATTATCAGTGCTGATCCCATCCAAGAGGAACTTACTCCCATGGGTAAATGGAATCCTTTGTTCGGCAGTGTTGAGATAGCTGTGAAGGTGGAATTTTTGAGTCCGAGACTGATGCTGCTGAATGCAGAAAAGAATAAAATTATTGAGCAGTATCCAATAGCAGCGAGACCAAAAGACGATTTTTGTAAAGATTGGCCTCCTTTCTGTTCGCATTAATTGAGTAACTGAATCAAAAGGTACTCCTTGGTTAGATTGGGCTCGCGATGGGAATTTATTAGCCTGCACGAGCACTGACAATGTAAGAATCTACGACACACGTGCGAGAAAAATAGTAAAAAATATTGCTCATTCAAAAAGCAGTAATGTTATTGATGAACTGATTCTAACAAATTTTTTTCCCATGAAAACACAGTAAATATAAATTCAGTGAGGTGGAGCCCCGAAGGAGATATGTTGATTACTGCTTCCGAAAGTCAAAGAATAAACATTCTTGATTTTGCCACAGGAAAAATTTTGTTTACTGCAAAAACCGCTGATGATAGTAAAAAGTCTAGTTCGGTTACTTTTTTAAATATTCTTCTCAGGGCCTGCTAATTCAGCTTGTTTCGTTGAAGTAATATGATAACTTTCAGAAACTTTTCAAAGTGAGTTTGAGCTATATATGAATGGATAATGGCATTTTTTCACTCGTCTCCTTTTTATGATCCCGAGTAAAATTGATATTAGAAAAGAGTTGGCAATAAATAGACATTTCATAAAATCTGCTTGTTTTTGCGTCCTCTATCTTTCATTAGATGCCAGGAATTTTCTTGTGTTGCTACAGCTATTCTCGAGAGCAATCAAAAACTATACTACAAAACTGAGTTAGATAATTATAGTACACATAAATTCAGTTCATTGGCGTTACCAAGGGATCAATATCTGTAGAATTTAATCATGTAAGCACCTAATTTTCCCAAAATAAAAAATTCTTAAACGAAGAACGACCTCAATGTAAATTCCGCCAACTAATCAGGGCCCTTGTTTAATAATTCTTCTTCATTACTCGAGCAACTCATCCAATGGAAGAGAATTTTAAAACTTTTATAAATGAAAATAGAATTTAAACCTTATATGTACACCTCAACACGTCCGCTCAAATTTGTGAAATGCAAGCCTCTAAAAAGAGTATGAATTGCAGGTCTTTTTCGTTTTCTTCTTGTACCCGAAGTCTTAATTCTCGAAGTTCATTTATTGTTGAGTCATACCCTTGCTGTGATGATTCCTGGGCTTGGATACTTCCGGGCTGAGATTGCTGAACTTGAGACGGCTCGCTCAAACAGATAGTTGATTCTTGATAACTAACAGGAAGATAATTATTAGATTGTGTTCTTCTGATTAGTATTTTACGAAGTACGACAGTATTCCTGAGCCTTTGTGTTATTACCCGTGGCAGAGGTTTCATCAAAATTTGCTTCGACACATCTCTTCACTTGCTTTTTCCTCCTTTGCATCGACGCGAGCTGCTTCAAGCTACATAATTAACAAGCATTTTTCAAGACAGCTTGAAAGTTTGTAATAACCTGCTGGTCTTCCTAAATAAAGGGTGAGAGAACGCACATTGGTTTCTTTCGCAAGCTTCCCTTCGGAAATCATACAAATAGAGCTATCAAGATAAGAAAAGAATTTCAAGGGAGATACTTGGCGAGTAAACGAGCTGAGATTCTTATGGCCGAAGTATTTACTCAGAACCTCTTCTGCAAACTCCTGAGGACGTTTTATCACAAATACACTTCCATTATGGTTCCATGAAATTATATTAGACAGCGAGTTTTCCTATTCATTCTATATCAGAAATTCAAGTGAAAGCCTATATACCTTGAGCAATCTAAAGGTTTTTTCGATGAACTTGCTCACTTGTTGCTTTCTTGCGGTTCTGACACCTGAATGAGAGTTTGGGTCTGAATAGTCATTTAGTTCTTTGTAGCTTTGGAACATTTAGTGACTATATTATTTATATATATTTTTCGAATGCAATCTGGGACAACGTCTTTGATTGACTCATTATCTTTCGATGGGAAAAGATTTGATTTAAAGGTTCTAGATCAAATTCCAAAATTCATGAATCATCTAATTTAAATATTCGGATTAGGTGATCACCTTTTTATGTCAGAACAATTTAAAAGGTCCCTGCTGAACACTCTTCTAATCAAAGCGATTCTGCTCATTAACTCACATCGAAAAAAAGTTTATATATACTCATTCGATCTGATAGAGAATATTCTTTGTATGGAAGCTGAAAGGCATATATCAATCAATAAATGCAAATAATCAACTTGCAAATCGAATACTTTGAAGCATAGAAATTAGAGCAAATCCGTTGATTCTAAAAAAAATCTAAACTTTTGATATATTAATTCAAATTTTTTTGGCCTGAGAATCAGAGGCTCCTATTCTTTCCATTCCAAAATTGGATTTAAATGGAATCAAAAACGGAACTTGGAAATTAAATTAGATATTGATGACATTTGCCCTCAAAACCTCTATTCAATTGACTCATGAGACGGACCTTGGCTCTATTTCCATCATAATATGTGATTTTAACTTGTAAGGTTTAAAGATTCATAGGACCCAGAGAGCTCTTTCCTATGGAGTTAAAGCTTATGGAGGAAATGATCGTGTAACGTAAATCACTCATTGAAAGAAATCAAGTTACGGAGTCTAGCCTTAGCTTATATATGAAGTATCTTCAAATCATATTTATGCACTTAGACTAAACCAATGATATGGAGGGGTATATTAAAGAATTGCATTTAATTTACATATCTTAAGAAGAATTTTATTCTATGCTTCGAGCTCACTGTTCTTCTGCTGTGTTATTGACGAGGCCTGCATTTTTCTTGATCATAGACAGCATCAGTACTATATAGCCTACTTTCTGGACCGCGTTAATAGAAACCCAGCAAGTCTATGTCTTTCCTAACACCAAAACTTCCATTGAATCATGCGGGAAAAATTCAGTGCCACTGTAATGTGATCTCCTTAATGTGTCTCGATTGAGACATGTAGTTTGTTAAATGTTCATATGCAAGTTGCCGATTTGAATAGTACCAAGAACTCAGAGTGGAAAAATTCAATGATGTTTTAATCAAATGATTCAATATTTTACCTATCTTGAATCTTAATAATTGGATAGTTGCTAGAAAATACTTGGGCACGAAAAAACCATTAGTAATGGGATAAGCTCTATACGATGATGGATCTCGTGGTTTTTATGAGAAATTTATTTTCTACAAATATAAAGGGTTAATTGTTGCTGAAGCATTACATTATCATTTTGTCATTCTTGAAAGAGCTCACGTTTGAATCTTTTCGTGTGTTTCGTTTTCTCTCATCTACTTTGGTCTGCTGTTGGCGGTTCTCGAACCGAAATATCAAAAACTCTAATTTAATGCCATTTAATGGGAAGAAAAATCATTTTCATTAAACTTTTCTTCTTCTTCAAAAAGAGATTACGAATTTTATTGTCGACCTGAAGGAAATAGGACTCAAAGTAGATGAATATTTATTCCATATTACTCGATAGATGAGATGAGAAGTCCAAGAGATCTGAAGATCTCAACATCGAATCTCCAAGTAGACAGACTTAATTCAAAGGTCCTTAATCTATTAAAACTTGCATCCTCATTTCGATTTGCAATGCGATCTTCTACTGAAATACGCAATTAACGTCTTGAAATATTTGTACTTCAGATAACTCCTGATAAATGAATGATACTGTGTATGTACGAAACTATAGAACGGTAAAATTTAATGCAAGATACAAAAACAAGAAAAATATTTTATTAAATACCATTATAATTCTCTTATATAATATTGGAAGAAACGAGGAGTTTATTGCTTATGGATACACATCACTATTTAGGTCTTCTATGATCATTTGATTTGATTTTTTTGTATGATATTCTACCAGTCATTTCTGGTAGGCATGTCCATTCTCCAAAAGTCTTCAGTGGCTTTATCATTAATGTTGAAGAACTAAAAGATATTGAGTAAAAAACTTGTCTTCTGAAAAATTTTACATTATTTTCTTCACCATCGTCTTGTCTTGGAGCATAAGTCTGATAAGGACCTGTAGATTGGCTTGCTACTAAATTGTCGGCAAGGTATGGCTTCTGGCCTCTACAGTCTGGTTGATAGACCTAAAAATAAGCCGTGAAAAACTTATTTGTGATTAGAAATATACCTCTATGAAAGTAGAATTGTTTGAAGGATTTGTAGCGTCATTATCGTCTGGGAACCCAAATATTGGGTAAGTCATATTATTATCCATTTGAGGATTGAAGAATGTTTGAGAAAATCCAGCATTCTCATTATTCCAGGCAGGAAAATCACTTTGAATGTATTGCCTGCTTTGCCGTTGTTCTCGTTGAGCCTGAAGATTTCTGATGCACGATCGGAGAGCCACATTCTCAGCTTTCATTTTGATGAGCTCGGCTTCGAGATATGCTATTTTGTTCTCCATGAACGCAGCAACACCATCAGATTCCTAGAAAGATGACTGTTAATTCCTTGCCTCTATATGAAGATTCTTGAGATTACCTCATGTTGTTGAGTGGAAGTAGTAGCTTCTAATAGGTGTTCATTACTTTCGATGTCTTTATGATTTCTCTTGATTTGTTTCAAAGTATCTCTATCAAGAACATTGGATATGAGCTAAAGCCTTAATTGTTTTAGTTGGTACCTGGTACTATCTCTCTGAAATTGTTCAAGGTAGTACACTTTCATACTGGATCTCTGCGAAATCCTCTTGAAACCGTAATAACTCAGCTAAATTATTAGAATATGTGTTTTGAGATATGAAAAATTGGGTAAGGATATACTTGTCTGATAAAAGATGAGAATTTCATTCCGCTGAACTCCTCGGTGAGAACTTGGTCAGCAATAGCTTCAGGATTCTTCAGAACGATGGCTTTTCCCTCATTGTCCCAGCACAGAGCAGATTCGTATTCTTTTTTCTATGAAAATCAAGAGTTTAGTGTTGGTGAGAGAAGAAATGAATCAGTGGATTACCTGGAGAGCTTTGTGAAGAGAAATGAGGAATTGGTTGCGTTTAGGCTTTGGAGCAGAACCCTTAGCCGTTTTCTCTCTGATATTGGCGGTGTCTCTTTGAGGTAAATAAGACATTGTGGAATTCTTGTCTCAAAATTCGTGCGTTTAAATGTTTTTGATTGATTTATTTATTATACTCCGAACTTCTGAGCATAATTAAGGTTGCAGCATTTACTGAAAAAAATTGCACTGATTTAAAGAAGGGAATTTAAATTCGGATAATAGCCAACCATTAAAAGGAATTATTTCTCAATTAAGAAAACAGAAACGATTGCATCAACAAAAGAAAAAAAATTCAGTTCATTTACCAATTTGTCATCAAACCATCAGAATTCAAAAGTCATCAGTGCCAAACTAATAATTCATTAACTTATGCGACTGATTTCAATCCTAATTTCATATAGTTTTCATAAGCAAAACTCCTTGATTTCCTTTATAAGCACCAACCTGTCCTTAGGGTACCCTCCAAGTTCTTTTGATATTTTCGTTTTAGTCTATAATCATCACGAGGACCTTGTTGATGAATAAATAATGAGATTGAAAACAATTAACGCATATAAAAAACCATTAGAACAGGAGTCTTCAAAAAGAAAGCCTCGTTTTAGTTTAAAGTTAAGAGTTATATTCATGACGTGTGCAGAAACTCATCAATACCGCACAATATTTCTGATGCGAGAATACATCAGCCTCTTACTTGTCTTCTCAAAATAACCCCTTTACACTAGATCCTTCCCAGGTTCTCCGTATATCAAATTTAATGAGAGTGCTGCAATAAGAACGGAAAAATTTAAAAATTAAATACAGCTAAAATTTATTTTTTTAATCTAACCATGAACCCTCTTGAGATGACTCGAGTCACTTTCTGATTCCCAACACATGAGCTGTAATCCGTTGATGTGAGGTGATATTCACAAGACAGCACAAGGTAGCGATTGAAAACTCATTTTTGCCATAGCGATCACAAAACATACATACCAATTTGCGTCGGAAGGAAACTTTTTGTATTATGAAGGGCAATTAAAAATTAAGGTTTTTCTATCGCTCTTAAATTGCTCAAAAAAAGAGTTTTTTTGAGCTTCTCATACTGGATTTATTTCCAGATTCTGAATTCAAAATTTATTCAATCGAGAGCAAAAATATTTTATGATCGTCTCTTAAGTTAGATAATGCCCTGGAGGGTTTTTTCAAATTAGTCAGATGCAGACTGGACTTTTTGAAGTTCAAAGTCTGCTGATATTGGTTACCGAGAATGATAACCTACAATATCTTTTCCTATCAAAAAAGTTATTCTCCAATCATCAGGGTGGTTGGTGTCTAGTTGTAGTTGAATTATTTTTGAGATTGCAAAAAATTTAAAGAAGAAGCATAAAACTTACTAACGAAGCAAATATCTTTGATAGTTGTCGCTTACAACACAGCTCAACAAATTAAAGTTCATGAAGAAGTCTTATGATTGAGTAGGATGGAAATATCAATGCCTACTATCCGCAATACAGAGAGTCTCTTAGAATGGTGCTGCTGAAAGGGTTCAATGAGTTAGTATAAGTTAATGGAAGTAAGAATACTCTGTAGGGTGTTAGCTTCAAAGCTTTTGAAAAACCATAAGAATGGAGTCAGTAGGTTTTCTTCGCAAATCTGATGTGGGTCTCTGGCCTACCTTCTGTCGAAAAATCGTAAGTTTTGGATTTGAGACACCATATCTGAAACTGCTTTTTTTCTGAACGCATTGCAAAGTATGATAAATGTGTGTCTATTTCAAAGCTCAGACTAGTTCATATTAATATTATAGTAGGATTCTTAATCGCGAAGGAACGTGATTTCTGAAGAGTTGAACGTGCTCCTACTTCCTACAGAACTATTTTCATGAGAAAAACAACAACAACTCTCGAGCCAATAATTCGGGTTGCTCCCTATTATATAGTTCAAACTGACTCCAACTAGAAAGGCAATAACCAATTCAGGAAGAGCTTCATCATAGTCATTTGTCCTATTAACTTTGGAGAGTTCAAAATTTGCAGAAAAAAACAAGTTCGGGCTTTTGATAGTAGCGTTAAACGCTATAATATACCCCCTATTTTAATTAACTGGCTGCTTCTTAATTCGAAGGCAGTTTACTAGTCTGAAACATTAGAGCGAAAACCTATCGCTCGCAAAAGTACTTAATTGTATTCAAAACATGAAATTTTGTCAGCATTAACAAAAATCAATATAGCCTCGCCTGTTTCCCCCTCTTTTGGATCTCCTCTTCTTTTTTCCTTTACATCTCTCTCTCTTTGGTGAGGCAAGTCCGAGAACATTGTTATAAGTCATTTAACATCAAAAGGGGTAGATTTCTGGTTTCATGCCTTTATCCCAATGCCTCAGCTTCAACGATGGCTTTGGAAATCTCGCTTTTAATGACTTTCTCTACATGAAAACTACCCTCTAATTAAACACTGCGCATACTCATTCTGAAGAGAGCCTCTAGCCATACCGTAAACACGAGTTTTGTTGGTCGTAATTAGACATTACAATATACATACGCAATTTACGTTCAAACAATATAAAAACTGTACGTTAAACACCATTAAATACAGGCAAGAAATCAAAATTTGAAGAGCTAGATAAATTATGAGATGAGATCCCAGCGAGATTAATGCATTTATTCATTTCATTCTTTATAAAACGCTGTATTGTGGACAACATATTTCTATTGATAAGATAAATGTTGTACACAACAGACTATAAGTCGTTTTCAGCGAATCCCTGAAACCTCCAAAAGTTCTCTTCAGGGTTTTTCTCTTCAAATGGTTTGAAAAACTAGCAAAACATGAGTGATAAGTCATATAAGTCAAGGTTACATTGTTTTCTTCATCATCATTTGAGGTTGGAGGATAGTATTGGCGTGGGTCTGCTGCGTCACTGACGAACTTTTCCACGTAGTTCGGTCTGTGGACTCTGCAGTCTGGTTGATAGACCTAGCATTTATAAGTTAGATATGTAGTTGACTAGTCACATTACCTCAATGAAAGCAGATTGGTTTGTTGGATATACGACACCATCGTCGTCAGTTTGAACGTGTTCGACTTGTGGGTTGAAGAATGTTTGATAGAATCCTGTTGGAGCTCTCTCGTTGTTCATCTTCTGGAAGTTGTTTTGAGAGAAATCAATTGGGAAAGGCACAGCTTGCTGTTCTTCAGAAGGATTGCTATAAGAGAATTGGATTAATACCAAGGAAAATCACCGTGATAAACTACCTCAAGTTTTTGATGCATGATCGGAGGGCCAAGTTCTCAGATCTCATCTTCTCTAGCTCGGCTTGCAAGAAATCGATTTTTCTTTGCATTTGAGTGAAAGTATCGGAGGCAGAAGGCTGGATCTAATCATTCATTAATTAATCGTTTAAATGAAGCTAGGAAGTTACCTCAAATTCTTTTTTGGAAGCAAATGTGTTTTCGGCAACCAGTTTGTTGGTGCTTTCGATGTCTTTGTGATTTCTTTTGATTTGCTTGAGGTAGTCTCTGGAAAATAGAAAGAATTAATTTTTAAAAATCCGGGATTGTTAAATACTTTCTATCTCTTTGGAATTGCTCATGGCAGTAGACTTTCACATTAGCTCTTCGCGAAACACGCTTGAAGCCGTAGTAGCTTAGCTAAATGTGCAAATACGAGTTAGGTTATATGCCAAGCTGGATATAAGTACCTGTCTGATAAAAGAGGTGAATTTCATGCCACTGAACTCTTCCACGAGGATTTTATCCGCGATAACCTCAGGGTTCTGAAGTATGAAGGCTTTTCCATCAGCATCCCAGCACAAGGCATCTTCATATTCTTTTTTCTATAGCAATGAAGCAGGTTTATTGAATGAACAGTAGAAGTCGTGATTTTACGCTGAGAGCGTTGTAAAGTGAAATCAAGAACTGATTGCGCTTGGGCTTTGGGTTCATGCCCTTGGCCATCTTCTCTTTGATTGTGCACGAGTCTTTTTGAAAATTGTGTTCCATTGCTGAATCGTTTTTAAAGTTTTGAATGTTAAAAATTTTTTTGATTATATAGTCAGATTGCAATTCCTATTTAAGCCCGTAATGATCGCTGAATAATTTCTGATTTTGATCGTTGGCTATAAAATTTTAATAATGACCAAACAATTACAACGTACTGAGATAAAATGTATCTAATTTTAAGACGTTTCAGTATTCTAAAAAAATCCTAAATTAAAACGTTAATTTCCAGTACCTTAAAATTCATAAGTGATTACTAAATAAATCTTAAATAAAATGGCTTTTTTTCGTACGAGCCTCCTCATTTGTTCATTAATAAAGCCATTATAAAGCAAAACTTCCATAAGTTGAGCCATCTCTAATTTTCTCTTCAAAACATCACAAATGGTACATTATTGGCGCATTGGGATCTCATCCTTAACCAGATTTAGCCTTTTTCGCAAATACCAACTCGTTGATATTGCTTCATATAGATTTTCAGATTTTTAATGAAAATAGTTTTCAACAAGTCGTATCAGCTCTTTTTTTTTAAGACATACATTCCTTTAGCAAATTAATTCAATATCATGCACCCTCGGGACTTAAAATTTATCAGTCGGGTTTTTAAAGAACCGTTTGAATTTTTTCACATCAAACGTCGCAAAATGCTAAGTTTGGGTTGATTAATGAAGGGATTGAGTAGGAGCTCGCCGATACTATTCAAATGAATCAGGACAGTGGGGCTTCCAAATCTGGAGTCTAATATCATAATTCTCAATATAAATGCTCAAAACAACCCCTTGGAAGAGGAGACGTCTGCGGATGATCGCGATAGAAGCCTTTCGACTTTATCAGCTTTATCATTTTTCATGGAGAGCGAAATTCTAACCTTTAGCGGCCACACTGGCTGGTTCTCATCAGAAAGATTAAACTTTTTAAAAGGACGCTTTTTTTGAATTTTTAATTTACTGGAAATACTGAGGACTTAAAATCAATTCGCTCACTGGCTAGTTAATTGCCAAGGATTGGCTCAATTCAGAAAGATCCAGAAAGAGAAAAAAGATCTTTTGAAAAGAGCTTCTTTTAGTACTAAAAACGCTAATGTCTCTCATGTTAAGTCGTTATGTCATTGAACCAAGCAAAGCATCGCAAATGCATGCATTTTCACAGTCTCTGCGGAATCTTCATCCTTTTTGTTATATATAGCTTCTTCTCATTTCCTGAAGATAAAGAAGCTGTATGGAAGGCTGTGATCAACCGAACAACCTATAAAATAGCTCGCCGGAGTTTGCTATTAACAATCCTAAAGATAATTGAGAAAATCTGCTATTAAAGCTCAATTGGCTCAATTGGTGGAGACAAGTACGCAAAAGATATGACGTTTATTCTTTCCGTTTCGGAAAAAGTCATTTAGGAGAGCAATTCAAAAGATAATTTCATATCGAAGTTGAAAGGACTTCTTGAAATCAACATTTAAATTATATAGTGCTAAGCTAAGCTTTGTTGCAAATACTGTGTTTAAAAAGCGATGTTGATCAGAGACAGTTTCAATCATGTTTAAGGCCATATTTCTCATGCTTCAGCCTCTAAAACAGTTTTGAGAAGTCATTTTCGGTGAATCCTTGGCTTCGCCAATAATTCTCTTCAGGGTTTTTACAGTCAAGTGCCTTAAAACATCAATATTGATGAGTTTTAAAGTCATTTATTTGAGGCTTACATTTTTGTCTTCATAATAATTTGGGAATGAAGGATAGCATTGGTTTGAATCCTGTATCCCAACTGGCGGCCTTTCCATCAAATTTGGGTGCTGGAGTCTGCAGTCTGGCTGATACGCCTAGGGTTTATTAGAAAAAGCTCTCGAAATAATTTACCTCTATGAATGTAATTTGATTTGAAGGATACATGACGTCATTACCGTCGACATCGGGATTCGCGCGTATTTGATTAATTTGAGGATTGAAGAAGGTTTGGTAAAACCCTGTCGGCTGGTTTTCGCTGCTCACTTTCGGAAAGCTGTCTTGAGCATACTCATCCTCGCTTGCTGCGATATTTGGTTCAACGATATTGCTATAAAGAGCCCAATTAACAACACCAATGCTAAAATGAGATAGCTTACCTCATATTTCGAATACAAGATCGAAGTGCCAGGTTTTCTGATCTCATTTTCTCGAGTTCAGCTTGCAAATAATCAATTTTTTTCTGCATTTCAGCCATAACGTCATCGGAAGCAGTTGGAGTAGCCTGAATTTAGTCAGTTATCAATTGCTTGCTTAGATACGCGAGTTAACCTACCTCCTGGTCTTTTTTGGAAGCTGCAGTTTTTTCCTCAACAATTTTGTCGCTTTCAAGGTCTTTATGATTTCGTTTGATTTTTTTTAAACAATCCCTGGAAATCAAGTGTGTTAAAATAAAAACAAAGCCCTTAGTATATACTTCTTTTCCCTTTGAAATTGCTCATGGCAGTATACTCTCACATTAGACCTGCGTGAAACACGCTTGAAACCGTAATAGCTAAGCTAAATGTGCGTAATTTCGGTGAGGAATCTAAGGCAAAATGGATTTCAATACCTGCCTGATAAAGGAGGTGAATTTCATGCCACTGAACTCCTCTACAAGGATTTTATCCGCGATAACCTCAGGGTTTTGAAGGATAAAAGCTTTTCCATCGGCATCCCAGCACAGAGCATCCGCATATTCTTTTTTCTAAAGCGATTTATTCAGGACTCGCGAAAAATCGAATTTACGCTGAGAGCATTGTAAAGCGAGTTAAGGAACTGATTACGCTTGGGCTTTCGGTCTGAACCCTTGGCTAGCTTCTCTTTGAGGGTGCTCATGTCTGATTGGGTTTTTTGCTCCATTGCTAAATCTTTTCAAGATCGAACTGTTTAGAATTGTTTTGGTTATACGGCCAGTTTATAAGTCTTATTTAAGCTGTCTAAAGCACTGCATAAATTTTTGAATTGGAAATCGAGCATTGTAAAATCTTAATAGCCAAGGAATTAGAATAAAAATTATTTCGAAGCATTCTCTGCTTTGTTGGTTCAGTGTTCGAAAAAACAATCTAAATTCGGTTATAGAATTTGTTTTCTGTCCAGTTTTTTCTAACTCAAAAAATTTGATAGTTCATGCAGCAGTGCTGTTAGGTCTGTAATTGGCTCTATGCTAGTTAAAATAGCTGCTAATTGGCTTCCTCCTCACCCAACACAAGATCCAACAAAGAAAATTTATCATTCTATTATAAGTCAAAAAATTATCGACATTACAAAACTATTAACGAAGGCCTAACCATACCTGCAGAAAACCGCTTGATTGATGAGGTTTGCAGCGGCAAAAGGGGTTTCTATTTAAGGTTTGTATTTTCTTGGAGTGTAGTATGTTAATAATTAGAAAACGTTTTAATTTGCTTTGTTTTAATCAATATAGAATCTATATACCAATGATTTGAAGTTTTTGGAGCCAGAAGATTTCAAACAAAGGAGATCAAGAGTATTCTTTATTACAGACTAGTAGTAGATTGCTATTTCACGTTATACATATAAAAAAAATGAAAGTTTAACAAATAGTTTCACATGACTGCTTCCTTAAATTAAAGTCATGATTCAAATTGTTGGTTAATAAGCAGTTGATATTATTACCAAAAATTGTCTTGGGAGCATCACAGTCTCAAGCTTTTTGGGGATGATTGCGGCTGATACGATGATCCAGTTGCTACCCCTTTTTGGAAATACTAAATTTTAGAGGGGAAGCTGTCAGGGTTTTTTGAAAATAGCAAGTTTGTAACAATAATTTATTAGCTGGTAAAAAACCCTAAAGGCTCCCCCTAAATATAGAAATAAAGCAAGATAACTTCAATAAAGACGATTGGAGAATGCATGAGAATTCTTTCCGTTGAAAAGTGCTCCTTTCTATTCCAAAACATAAGCAATTGATGCTCATGAGGGCTGACTCCATTTATCCCAGTGAAAATTATCAGCTGTGCCTGCCCTGCTGACTCCTAGAGCACATTTCACCGTATTTTTTGTTTCTGAGTCAAAGGAGTAGCAGTTGTCTTCACATGAGTCACTCATAGAGATAAAGCACATTAGATACTTGAGATGGAAAGATAGCGGCAGTTTTGAATGAATTTGTGAAATAAAGAGCTGTTGAAACGATTATTGACTAATAGAGATCCCTCAAAAAAATTGCTGTAATTGTGAATGACTATCATTATCGTAGCATTTCGCCAGCCTAGATCCTGAAATGCATTTCTAATCTCAAAAGTCTTATTCTTACAACTTTTCATCTCAAACCGTCATGTCCTCCTATCTTCTGCATAAGAATGCTCAGAGGGCTCATGAGATTAGACTTAAGGACACTTTTCACAGGTTTAGAGGTCAAAATTGGATGTTTTCTGAAATCTCTCATTTCCCAACAAATTATCATTTAGAATACGTCTTTAGCACTTAAGACTCCATTCATCAAAAACGGCTTTTCGAATTAACTTCTTCAATAACTCCATATTCATGTCAAAGGAATTAGCTGCAACGCTCTTCTTATAGTCTACACAAATCGCCTTGAAACAAAAAGTAGTGGTCCAAAATGGTGTTCTTGTGGTATATAACAGTAACAGCTGGCTCTCGAAGGCGGTATTAACTAATATCACAATGCAATGTTCAACTTTGAACATAAAAAAAAAAAAGTTTCAAGATTTCGAAAGCAAGTAGAAATAAAATAATTTTCAACCGATGTCTAAGAAACTTCAAAAAATAGAAAATCACTTAGCTCTCGATTTTACAGGCCATGACCACGGCTATCAGCTATTCTCAAGGATTCCTACCTCCACGACTTCCAACAAGACAAAGCAACAAGACTCTTCTTTTTTCAAAAAAACACATGAATTCACGATCCCTCTACGAAACGAGAAACTCGTTGAGTCACTCAGCAAGAAGGTCTACACAGAGCCTGATTCCCATGACTTCACAACCAAAAATCCTTCAACTCTGAAAAATCTGAATGCCAGAGGCTTGACCAACAAATCGAAAGATTTTAATTTTCCGGACATATTTTCCCGACCTCAAACTGCAACAAGTACCGATAGTTTTCTGAAAATCCGGAAGATAGGCATTCATCAGAGTAGCAACGAGGTTGAGAGGAAGCCAGCGAAGTACTTTCGATCCCAAAAGCTACTGAGCAAACCTGAAAAGCATTCTACCACGAACTTTTTAAGCACAACAGCACAGCTCCTTAGCAACGAAACCCAACAAACCGATCCATTCGATCAGCGCAGATCGCCCCTAAATAATACTTATGGCCAACGGTTCACTGAGGACACTCAGCAACAAACTGAGCCAAAAACAAATGAAAGTTTGGTTCAACTGGAAAAGAACCTATCAACTTCGCCGGATCAGCAGAAAGCAGATGCTAAATTCTTTGAAATGCCTGCTGAGAAGGAGCAAACGTCGCGGCTGACGAATATCAACGTACCGACTCCTGGACAGAGGCCAAATACTGCGGCGTATCCGAAAGAAATAAAAGAAAAGCAATATGAAGGTGATACTCAGTCGTTTAGGTCTATCAGAAGTGGAGATCTTGTGGATAAGTTAGTTGATATGCAAATAGTCCGAAATAATCAAAAAATTGCCGAAGAGAAAATTCAGCTGGTCAAATCGAACAGCTCCGTTCATGCACATTTACAAACTCTAACCACAGCTAGTTCAGCGCGAAGCAGCGCGAGATTATTATCTCCCCATTCACTTCGTCCGGGAAGCTCAACGTCTCTGAAATTCACCAAATCACAAATGCATATTGTCCCGAAATTTAAATTCCACCGTAAGGCTGAAATTGAACATCATTTAACCTCAGAAGAAACATTACCCGAAGATAAGGATGTTGCAAGCCAGGAGTATCTTGTTCCATCGAGATCTCATGTTGCTACAAGCGTTGGAATGCGCGAAAAGCGAAGCAAGCTCCAAACACCTGGAGCTTTTACAAGGGCAAGTTTGGTCTCTCTGGATAGATCATCAGTCGCTTCGAAGAATAAAACAAGGAAAGCTCTTGGGAGCAGGGCCAGCAATTCTCGAAAATCTAAAACGGATAAAGGAGGAGAAATTGTGGGTAGTAGAACCTCTATCCAAGCGAGTATTATCCTCGACAATTTGAAGCAGCAACAAGAGCAAGAACAGCTTGAGCTCGAAGTAGATGACGCCAAAGTGGTTCAAGAAGACTTGGATCATAGTAAAAAAAAAAATACTTTCTGAACTCTCCTACAAAACTTATTTTGATTGTTAGACCTCGAAACCAAGAAAGTTCTTGAAATCGATCCTGAAACTAGGAAGGAATATGACGAGAATATCGAGAAGATTGAGAACAGGTTCAGGTATTTGGTATCTGAAGAATACAAACATCGCGGCGTTAAACGGCCAGAAGACACAGATTTCCTTAAAGGTAAACTATTATCTCGATTTTCTCTCGAATTAATTTTTTTTCAACAATTCGAAAGTCAATCCGTTTAGGCTCTCTGATATCGAAATACGTGAAGTGAAGGAGGAAATGGACAAGAAAGCTATTAGTATAGATGCTGTGAACTGGGAAAGAGTTGATAGTATCGTCAGTCGCACTAAATTCTTCGCGAAACTCCCCAAGCCAATTCGTTTAACGCTGCTGAGGAATAGCGAATATTGCTTTTTCCCAAGAGACACTTGTGTTTTCAAGCAAGGAGACTACGGAGACTTGATGTATGTGATTCTTCGAGGGTCCTGCAATGTGAGAATTGACCGAATAACGCAATACGGAACAAAAGAAAACGTTATTGTTAACTGCCTTATGGATGGAGATAAATTCGGCGAGCTTGCGATGATGGGAACGATGCAGCGGTCAAAAGACGGCCCACAGGTTGATCATGTAGCGGCCATGCAAAAGCAAGTGAAAGAAATGAAGCGCTTGGCTTTGCAAAGAGAGCAAGTGGTAGAAAAAGAGCTTGTAGAAGAATCCGAAGAAAAACGCTTCCTGAACGAAGAAATGAAGAAAACTAAGGAAGAGATGGTAAAGAGCGAAGAAGAGAAAGAAAAAGAACGGCTTGGCCTCCTCGTCAATGAGCAAACTAACCAACAAGCAGCCAATGAATCACCGGAATCAAGGATAATCCTGCCGAATTATAAGAGAGACAAGGATCTTCCAGCCAGCTATTTCGAAAGGACAAAAAGAGCCGCGACCATCCAAGTCGCGGAATCGGCTGATATGCTTGCGATTCCCAGAGAGAGATTTAAAGACATCCTCCTGTCGCTTATCCAGAAGGAGCTGGATGTTAAGTTGAAAGTGCTGATGTGTCTGCCATTTTTTGAGAAATCAGAGCCTTTCTCATTGATTCCTGTCGCCAATAATATGGTATCGAGAACCTACAAGATGGGAGAGACGATCTTGAAAGAAGGGGAAACCCCGAAAGAATTTTGCATTGTTGCTCAAGGAGTGGTGAAGATCGTTAAAGAAACCATTATCTCGAGACCCCTAAACCCATTGATCTTCGCAAAGGGGAGGATACCTGCCCTTAAGAATTTCAATTGTGGATTGCGTAATATTTTCACCGAAATCGAGTTGTATAACAATGTTATTAGAAAAATATACGGATGATGATGAAATTGAGTGGATTCCTGAAGAAAAAAAGAGCAAGAGAGTGTTGGAGGAGAAGAGGTCATTCAAATATGATATTGTGAAAGTCGATAAAGAAAAGAATAAGGTGTATTACAAGGAATACGTTGAGTTCGCGTCGCTTAATCGAGGGGAGTTTTTCGGAGGGAGAGCTTTGCTTGGAGAAGAGGTAGCAATGGATGGCTTTGAATACGATGAGTATCTGAAAAAGATCCCGAAAGCGAAACTCACTGTGGTATCAAGAAATCTTTTGAAATTGGTCATTACATTGATTTATAGATCGCGGATTCGACTGCCGTCGAGCTCTATGTAATTGATAAAAAGCAGCTGTTATACGTACCTGATGATATCAAGGTAAATCATTATGAGAGATAGAATTCAATCATATAATTTATCCAAGCAAATTTTCCTGGAAGGGTTAAAGTTCTGTCAAGAGTTCGATGATTACCAAGTAGAAGACCAAATGGCGGCTATGAAAGAATGGGATGATATGAAAAACAATGAAGTGTTGAGCTATTTGAAGGAGAAATATTATAGTCGCGCATTTGTTCAAGATTATAAAAAATACTAGCCTTCGATGGCGATTTGTGTTTAATATCCCAAAGATAGACCTCAGATTTTAATTTCCTGCTTTTCCAATAAACAGGAAGTTCTTTAAGATAAATAAGACGAAGAAAATTTTATAAAAAGACATCATATGATTCAAAAGTTTGTAAGCATTTGACCCCCTTATAGACTGTGTTTAATAAAACACCTTCAATATAGAAGACTTAATAAGTAATCGTAATATGTTATAATTGTATTACCTGCGTTGGAGGTAAATTTTTTGCAATTGCGAAAACAACTAAGGCAATTGGTATTTCAGCTGCTCTAAGTCTCTTCCTTTCTTTCTTTTCATTGCGTTCTACTAAGTACATCAGCGAAAATTGTCAAAATTGATCAAATCAAAATCAGTTTGAAATCTCTTTTAGTATATGCGTATCTTAATTTATTCTTAACGTGTGCAATAAATATAATAATAATTAATCGGTAGTATTATCGTTAGGAAAGATCATTCAATGGCAAAGAAAGCGGCAAGAAAGACCCGAGCTCAAAAGGTCACTAAGCCTGTGAAAAAAGTAGAGAAACCTAAGAAAAAAGAAGAAAAACCCAAGCGCTCAGCATCTCAGCCTCAGAAACCCAAAAACGAACCCGATAAAAGACGTAAAACTACTAATGGAATTAAAAAGAGCGCGCCACCAGCAAAAACAACTCCGAAGAAGGACACTAAAGAGAAGCTCACTAAAACAAAGATCACTCCAGCAAAGCCCACTACAACAAAGGTCACTAAAGGGAAGGCCAAGAAGCCTGCGGAACCTGTAGATGAATTCACTCTTTTGAAGGATCAGTTCCCAATCGTTGAAGTTCTTGACGAAAGAACTCGCAATGATTTGTCGAATACTACAACTCCAAGCAAAAAGAGCGTAGCCAAAGGTCGCGGTAGCGCAGCAAGAGAGCGATCTCGTGATGAAGAGAAATACAAAGAAGTAATCAAACCACGCCCAATGCGCACAACTGGCAGAGTAACTCGCTCCTTGATCCAACCTACAGATGAAGCTAAGGACGACAAGAAAAAAACTTCTAAAAAGGATGAAAAGAAAGATATGGAGGAAGAGGAAGAATCAGGAGAAGAAGAAAAAGAAGAAAGCGAAGAAGAAAAATCTGAGGAAAAAGACGGAGAAAAAGAAGCTGGATCTGGAGATGAGGAGGAGGAAGGAGAAGAGAAGTCTGGAGAGGAAGGAGAAGAAAAATCTGGAGAGGAGGAACCTAAGGATGAACCAAAGAAGAGAGGGCGTCCTGCAGGAAAGGGTAAGGCAGCTGCTAAGAAAGGTAAAGGTAAGAAGAAATAAGTTGATTGGAAGAGGACCACACTACTACGATTGAAGTACATCATTTTCCCGTATATCTGAAACCTGATTTGTGCTAAGAATTGATATGATTTGTTTGTAAACTCAAGTTTCGGTGACTGAGTATGCATCATAGAGAAATCGCTAATGAACTTGCATTTTTATTTTTGTACTGAAATTCATACCGACTTGAACTAAGAAATGACGGTTAAAACTAGGATTAGCTTGAAAAAGAATAGAGTGCTTTTTCGGATCAAATATCTTGCGAATAGAATTGAGAGTAACTTTAGAGGGTCAAATTTTGAGAGTTAATCACTTTCCCACCGATAATATAGTAATTTTCTTCCATTGGAGGGAAATTTCAAATTATATATCTTGGGCTCATAGTTATAATTTTCATGGAGGAAGGTCAAAACTTTGAGCCGAACTTTGCTGAACGATTTCCAGAAAATTTGTGCAAAATAAACTTACCGAAAGCAGATTGTCATAATCATTATCAGTTTTAGGTTGTCTTGAAATTTCCAGCGTTAGACTCCGGATTGCACCTTTTCAATGTAAAGCATCCCCAGCAACCAGTTTGAGAAAGAAAAATTAACGATTAAAGGATATCGAGTTACTTTTGGAATTATTCAAAGCTTACTTTTGGAAATACTCAAATTTGTTCAGACCAACAGGAGAATAATGAAGTCTAGATAGTTCTTTCTTTTTCGTTCATACTCGATAATCTTAAATACAGCTTCAAAATTTTCGTCATTGCGGCTGAACAGCATTTGGCCACATTAGAAAATATTTCAATTACATCGTCATATCGAAGAATTATAAAACAGGGAAAGTGATCACTAAAGTTTTCATGATATTCAATTTGTTCTAAATTGATTCTCTACCTCACATTTTCACACTCAAACACTTTGTTTCAATTCAGAGAAAAATTTTCGCAAAAATACACACTCACACTGATGATATGAATCCCTGACAGTAACAAGAAAACGTGAGAGATAGCAGGCTAGAGGCTTTATTGCAACCTAACATAGTACTTAGACAACAAGGCATATACAATGAGGTCCTCTGAAAAACGTCTATGAATACAAAAATCTTCTTTTTAGTCGAAAGAGGAAGCGATATTGAGAAGTAGAGAGAGGGAAGAACATTTTCTTTTTCTAACTGGAACACTGAACTTACTTGTCGCGATTGCTTACCAATTTTCGTACGATGCTATTAGAATAGCATCAATGCTAGGCTAACGAGAAAATTCTGCTTTACAACAATCATGATGAGATCATTCCAGCTCTCATCTTTCTAGGGGCTACTCCAAAACAAACCCAAAAAAACCATGATAAACGAAATGCAGTGATACTACAAATACGCCGATCTAAGAACCAAGTTTACTCTGACATTACAGATTCTCTCATCGTCTGATTTCTTTTAACTGAAAAACTGAATTATCGAGTCAGGTTGAGTGAAACGTGCGGTTCTATCACAGCTGATGAGACAACTATGCGTACAAGTTTGCGTTGTAATTATGTAAGGTAGCTCATTCAACTCATTTTCGAGGGATAAAGCATACCTCAAACCAGCTAGACAAGAATCCGTCTACGTCTAGAGTCAGTGCAGCAGGAAATTCCCAAACGATATAATTATTAAGAGAAATGCCTTACATAAAATATTTCGAGTCTTCCAATCAACGCAGAACAGTTTACGGAAAATTTTATATAATTATGAATTTGAGAATGCAATTTAAGGCTTCCCAGGAAACCACTTTTCCTCATTCTCTCTCAAGACAAAACTATTTTTTACTCTATGAGATTCGAAGTCGAAATTTCAAATCTGCGGTTTTTCCTTCGGTAGATGATAGTTCAGGCCTCTAGAGCAGCTTCAACGCTCTCAATTCAACGAGGAACACTAATTTTAACTTACTGGCTTTACTGATCAATTCATAAAAATACTTCGATTTCACACTTGGTCAAATTATTCTCTTTTTCATTGGATCCAATTACTTTAGAGCATTAATAAGCAACCTCCTAATTCTGAACAAAATCAAAGATCACAAATCAAAGGTTCTATTAAATTTGGCTCGAGAACATCTGAAAATAGCCCAATCCTTTTCATTTTCTGAAATTGCTTTAAATTAACTCTTTTGGATCGTTCTCGATGCATTTTCTCAAAGAATTTACTTCTTCAAGACTATTTTAGATTCTTAACGAACAATTTTGTTTCAGAGCGGCACAAATGATAGACCAAAAAAAAACTTCTTAGGCTCTCCAACCAACTATCATTGTCAATGAGATATCTCTCTCTGTTAAGAATGAGAAGTTTCGGAAATGCCCTCTAATTGGAATCACGATTTGGATCTAGCTGTTGCCAATTTATCAATTGGAGAATGTTTTTAAATAATTTAAATACCAAAGTGCTCAAGTGCTGTTTTAACTGGAATTATCCAAATTGAATTACATAATTATACTTAATTTTTTGCAGACATTACTCTCAAGATGAATCAAAATGACCTAGAACATGAGAGAGAACCTTCAGGCATTGAGGGCAAAGAGCGCCCAAGAAATACAAAGGTCATGAAGTTTATAGAAAAAACCTTTAATTTCCTCAAGGTACTCGCTCATTCTTTTCATACAGCAAAGATAATTGCCTCTAAATAGCAAGGATCACTATCCAGCATCGTTTCATGGAATCGAGAAGGCGATGGCTTTGTGATCAAGCACCTCAAAAAATTCACAGAAGAGGTTCTTTCAAAGCACTTCGGACATTCGAATCTGTCCTCTTTTACACGACAAGTAACTTTCTTTATGAATTGCACTTAAATAAGATGGAAGTTGCATCTATACGGTTTCCGACGGTCTGCTTGTGAAGTAAACCAGTGCGCATTTTGGCATCCGTTATTTAAGAAAAGTAGCAGGTAATACCTTGGTTATTCGATTTTGATATCGAATTTTCATATTTGTAGCCAGAAACAGCTTGCTTCAATCAGAAGGAGTGGAAAAGGAGGAATGAAGGAGAATGATATGTTCAAATGCAAGGACGAAGTAACTTTCTCTGACAGCTAGCTGTTTTAACGATCATTATTCTAAAGGATCTTCAAAAGACTTCGATGTGCATACAAGAGATAGACACCCTGGAGTGTGAGAGAGAAGCTCAACAATATCGTCGTTTGACGTAATTTTTTTACACTAGTTATTTTCAATTCAAGAATCTCCCTCTGTAGCTATCAAAGGACTATTTGTATAAGTGAGGCACTCCAACCTGTTCAAGAGCAACAGCTTCGATTCAACAATATTCCATCTCAAGAATTATTATGCCCGGAGTTTTTGTCTCGAATTGATGATGAGATCTCTCAGTTTCGGGAATTGAGGCTCTGGCTGCAGAGAGAAAATGAAAAAGACGATGGATTCGAAGCTTTACTTCAGAGTCTGTGGTCGCTTTTCAGAGGATTAGCAAATCAAACTTGATTTTCTTTCCTGAAGAATGCTCTCTCTTAGATAGGAATGTAATCTTTCTATATCGTACGATATTCATTATTATTATCTTTAAGGATTAATGGTGGTAGAATGTATAGCATTCATTTTTTTTTTTCCTGACAATTATCGTGTGAAACGCATAAAAGAATATGTACGTATGAAATTGCTGTGTGTCAGCTTACCACTAAATCTAAACAAGCTCTGTGTTTTGTGTTATGCTTCCATTTTTGAGAGATAGGTTTATAAATTTTTAGGCTATTTCAAAAAAAGACCCTTTGAAGAGGTTGAACATGGTTAGTTAGTGTTTTCTTCTTTTATTTCTATAATTGAAATTTCATTTCTTTTTGCGCTCGGCATCATTTTTGAGGATGAAAGACGTTCATTAATTTTACAAGATTTTTGATTTAACCATACCAACCAACAACTGTAATTAGCATGATGTTGCTATAAAATCAAACCTTCACGAGATCTCATCTGATACATTCTCGTATATATTCTCCAAGCGATTGGTTGTCTTTAGCACAATTATTAATCCATCTCGTTTTCACATTTTACTATCGTCTATCGTGAAAAAAGTTTGGCTTTTTCATATTTTTTCATTCACAATGTGGATATCAATTCTTTAATTCCTCTTAATACTCACGCTACTCTGCAAGAAAAGTCGTCAAAAGTACCTCTCTTCTCTCTTTAAAGTGCATTGAAAAGATTCATCGCTACTGTTTTCAAATTTAAGAACATGTCTCGACTATAGCAGGTTCATCAGGCAGGACAACGATTGACACCTCTATAATTTAAAAGTATTCTCTTCATAAAGGGTTTTTCCTCTGTATTTTGTTAATGAAATAAAAATCTATGAAAGATTTCGTAGAGCTGCTGCATTGAAACATATTAGAAAGGGATTTAATAAATCACAATTCTGAATATGAAAGATAATTTTGGATCAGTGTGTGCTATTAAATTCAACATATTCTCTTCCCAAGGTAGAAAGAATTAGGTTCTTTTCGGGTAGATGTGGCAAGACTGAACCAATTTAGAAACCGAGATAAATTTTACATCTCATTCCTCGGCTGTAGACTACAAATGGGTGGAGTTGCATTGCATAGATTTCTTGTGTCACAATATGCTAAAGTAAAAGTGGATTTCTTCATTTTCAGTTTTATGAAGAAGCTCAGCTAAATCCAAAAAATGCATTGATCTTCTTGAATAAATTAATTACCATTTTAAGCAGTTTCTTTTGAGCAGAACTCTTGCCTTTTTCCCTTATATTAAATTGACTTGAAAAAGAGTTCAAAAAATAATGGATTCTTTTCGAATGAAAATTGAATTGGGTTCTTTTAATTAACAGCTGAACCATAAACTATTTTAAAATAACTGAGCAGAGGTTAATTCCAATTATTCATAGCAAATAAAACTTAAACGAGAAAATTCCAGGCTCAGATTTTAACTAATTCAT
>ENA-UOTZ01000648-UOTZ01000648.1-compost-metagenome-genome-assembly--contig:-NODE-648-length-28798-cov-14.918631_pt1 | contig 28798 bp, 20 predicted proteins | sample MGYA00238144_ERZ746983 | MGnify/ENA primary metagenome ERZ746983 (study PRJEB28759, sample SAMN06268863) | compost metagenome | isolation source: single cell | place: USA: California, Emeryville, Joint... | reverse complement strand
GAAATGGACATGAAACGAGTAGCGAACAAAAGAGAAGAGATTTTCAACCTTTTGAAGATCAGCAGAGAGACTCTAAGACAAATTCTCAGGTTCAATCAAAAGAGGCAAGTAGAATTACGGCACGAAGTAGAGAAAGAGGGTCAAACCCATCAGAAGAGCTACATCATGAGCAAATGTATCAAGAAGATCAAATTAACGAAAAACCGAACAGAGCTGCCATGGAAGAGCTGTTTAATAAGAAAGCTATTCAACCTAAAAAAGCGGGTTATGTCTCCAGATCATTTGAAATGGATGCTCGCAGAGGCTTTGAGGACGAAGAAGAAATCCCTGAACAAGGAGATATGTACTACGACGATGAAGAAATGGATGTTGATGATGAAGGGAACTTCGAGATGGCAAACATCGATCGAGAAATCGACAAGCAAGACCGGTTATATATGAGCTTAAAAGCGCAAGCTGAAGCAGGGGGACATGAGCATGAAGCAGCTCACAGGCATTCAGAAATAGAAGAAAAAGATGAAATTGATTACTATGAAAACGATCCAATAAACTACAATCGCATTATGGAAAATCTTGACGAGGTGCCAGGGCACGATCATGAAGCTCAAGAAGGTGATGAGCAGCATGATGAATATGAAGACCAGGAAGGCTATGGTGAAGATCCCAACGAGCAACATGGTAATGTTGATAATTTCTCATTATTTAATTTTGTTTTCGTAGCCGATCAAGATATTCAGCAACGAATAATGGCAATCATGCAACAGCAGCAACATCATCAAGACGAAGAGATGCAGCATGAGGAAGAGGAAGCACATGAAGGACAACTATATGAGGAAGAAGAATATCAAAATTATGCTGCTTATGAGAACCATCAGCAGCAGTTAGCTAGGAAAGCGGGGTCGGCATCTCGGAAGAAACCTTCAGGCAAGAAGCAAAAAGCAAAAGTTAGACCGTTGAACCCTCCAGCTAACAAGAAAGAGCCTATCTATTCTCAAACTGTGGGCTACAAGACTAAGGGAGCTTCCTCTAAAGGAACCAAAAGTCAAAAATCCAAAGACCAGACTCACATAGATCGTAACCAACAGTATCAACATAATCTCGCGCACAATAATCATATTGTAAACATGGGATACGGAGAGGGAATCCAAGAAGTTGATGAGGACCCAGCCTCAGAGAATGAAATTATGCCTAAGATTTCAGATTCACAAGGAGACGAGGAACAGATATCCGGAAAAGACTATCAAATCTATGACGTTCTCTCGGATAACGTCCAAAAAGCAAAGCAAAATTTAAGGAATGTACCTAAAAATGAAGTAGAAATCTTAATTTTGAGAATTCCTTATAATAATTTGTGTTGTAATTTCAGGAAGGTCTTCAACAAACTAATACTTACAAAGCTTATCTTGACAACTACCTCAAAGGACATAAGGCAACCGTAAGAATAATTGCGAGTCGTCTTATTGACCTATTGTGATTATATAGCAAAAGGCAAGGGTGAAAACTTCAACGAGTAAAAGCCAATCGAAATCGCGTTACACCTCGATATCTACTAAAGTAACAGCAAAATCTAAGATTGTTATAGTGACAAGTATACCATCTAAAGCAATATGACCAGATGCTCAAGCGGGAACTTGAAAACCAGCAGAGAATTGTTTCTTCTAAGCTGAGAGATGAAAAGATTAATTATCTTCGGAAAATGTATTCAAGTTCGTTTGGTGCAGGAGTGCTAACAAGTTTGTTATAGTCATAAGATTGTGTTTGAACTCGAAAACAAGAAAATGGTTGAAGAAAAACGTGATTTCATCAAATCGCGAAACAATCAAAATGAACAAGCTAGATATTTGATTGAATCGCTAGAGAACATGTACCAAACCAAATTAAACACTCTGAAACAACGACGCATGAATGATAACAATGAGCACAGATTGATACAGGATGCACAAAGAAGAGTATTTCATCCTCAAAACTGCTTTATTTAATGAAACACACTTGATTTAGCTTTTGAAAGATTTGCATAACGATTTACGAGAAGATCGAGAGAAACAAATACAGCTACTCCAACAGAAATTAACATTTGAGAAAGAAAACTTTGAGAATTTAATAAGAGATGACGGCTACCTTGAACAAAAGATTATGGAAATCTATAAAAAGTTTAATTAATCCACTTTCTATCATCCTAAATTGCATGCTGCATCTAAATGAATTACTACGATTTGAATGACTTTCAACGCTGCTAATCTTCCATTTTATGTCACAAATCGAAGCCATACTAGACTATTCTTATATTCATAGCACTCACATCAAATAGTATTAATACCGAAAGATTTTTGGGAGACCTTTCTTAAGTTAATAATTAATTACATTTCATAGAATAATTTCCTCTGTCGTTCAGAAATGCGAGTTTTCCCCCCTTTTAGTCTGTATTTAATTTAGCGATATTTGATTCGATTTAACTGATTTTACAAATTGTGTTTAAATTAGAAGATTAAAAAAGATTGAAAAATGTCAGTTAAGCACCCAGAACTTCAAATTCCAAGACGAGAGGATATCGAGAATACCTCAGCATACACTCAATTCTGCGATTCTCAAAATGAGTTACTCAGGATCTGGGAAAACCAATGCAACAAGGTGTTCAAAGAATCATCGGAAAAACTCATCAACGAGCTAAAAGACAAAGTATTTTCTTTCTATACATTTGCTTATCAGGATGTGCCTAGACAACCAAATATCAGGAAAGACTTAATGCCAAGTTGTTCAAATCCCAGGGCGTTTTCAACGCGTTATACGATTTATACATGGAGCACAGAGCTCGGTTGACTGATTTGATGGTCTTTAAAAAGAATATCTCAAGATGGTACTACAACAAGAAAATCCAAAGATACATGTTTGAGGTTTGGAGATATTCAATTGAGTATAAAAAATACCTTCGCAGAGTAAAAACCCATTCATCTTCGTGACAATTAACAAAACACTATAGATGAAACTCTATTGCCGTAATTTCTTCAAGCGAAGGCTAACGAAAGTCTGCATGACCGGTTGGAAAAATTTCACTTACAATGAAATTAGACTCAAACAAACCGAAAGATGGGCAGTGAAACTCACTACTGAAACTGAACAATTAAAGATTGGTATGAATGATAATTCATCTTAACAGTTTACTTACAACTCCTGTCACTTAGAATACTCGCAAATCATCGAAAATTTGCAGCAACTATACAAAAAACGTCTGCAAGAACTTGAAGAAGAGGAAGCAGCTCACAAGGATATGTTTGCAAGATTCTCAAGTTATACTGAGATCAAAAAGCTCGAAGGGGCTGGACTCTAGATGAGCTTGGTTTCAATTTTACTTTCTATTTTAAAAAACTTTTTCAGATCGATTCTCTCATAATAATAGTATCACTTCACAAAGTTCATAAGACATCTGCATATAGGGGAAGGGAGGGTCAGTGCACATAAATAAACTCATCTCGTAAGGTAATCGCTGAGACCAAAAAAATTTTTCAATGCTATTTTTGGGAGCAATTACCGAAACTCTGGCTTAGTAAATAAATCATCTTTTTCTAGACAATGAATAGAAATTCTTAAAGTAAGCAAATTTTGTCCCATATTATTAAATTTTTCTCTGGGCTCTCCGATTCATCTCCTCCTTTTGAAATCCATCAAAAATCAATTAATGAATGAGAAGAAAAGATGTCTGGGCCATTCATTCTGTGAGGATTATGTTTATCAATTGCAGTCTTAAGATCATTACTACTATCAAAACCTCTCAATTTATTTAGATTCACAATAACACATGCACTAAAGGTATGGCTAGCGACTCGTATTGAAGGTTACATAGTCTCGTTTTAGCAGTCCTCTTTTTTACGTTCTCATTGAATTGAAGATTTTTTTAGTAGTGTAGTTTGCAGTTAAATTTAAATCTAGATTCAAATTCCTTGCGCGCATCGAGAATAATGGAGAATATAAAAGCATGCATAAGAATAAAGCCAGTCCCAGAAAGTAATTCAGAGGAGCTTGCGTACACTAAATTTGAAGAGAATTCTATTGTAAACCTCAAAACGAAAGAGAAATTTGACTTTGGTACAATTTTACAATTCCAATCACGATTATAACTGTTGTAGAGTATGTATTCGATGAAGAATACACGACCCAAGGCATTTTTGAAAAAATAGCACTACCTCTTATCGATGCTTTTTTTGCGGGGATTAATGGTAAACGAATTTTCTTGAAAAACCAGTCTCAATTTTCAAAGTGTGCATATTTGCATATGGACAGACTTCATCCGGAAAAACTTTCACAATGAAGGGTAACCCCAAGTCTCCTGGATTGATCCCACAGGCTCTGAGCGAAATATTTCAGAGAGTCTCTACAAACAATGAGAGCGATTTTGAAATTCGATGCTCTTATATCGAAGTATTTTAGATACCTCAGCAGACATGATTAAGCGCTCATATGATATGATGATAGATTTACAATGAGAATGTAAACGATTTGCTCAACCAAGAGAACAAAAATCTGGAAATCCGTGAGAACATTTCAAAAGGAATCCATATCCCAGGTTTAACTGATGCTATTGTAAGTGGCCATAAGGAAGCTTACCATCTATTGTAAATGATTTTGCAAGCACTATTACAAAAGTATTTAATTTGTACAGCGAGATGGGAGAATCATTCAGAAAATTCGGCGAAACATCATTAAATGAACAGTCAAGTAGGTCTCATACAGTTTTCAGAATAGCAATAGAGATCAGAAATAAGTCCCGACCCGACAAAATTATTTGTTCTACACTCAATTTGATCGATTTGGCAGGAAGTGAAGGTGTGTCACGCAGCAAAACCGAAGGACTCAGGAAAAAGTAATTTGTTGCTATCTAAAAGTCATCTGATTTTTTTCGTTAGGGAGGGGGCGAATATCAACAGAAGTTTACTGTCACTTTCAAGCGTTATTTTTAAATTAGCGACAAAAGAACCAACTTACGTGAATTTTCGAGATTCAAAATTAACGAGATTATTGCAACCTTGTCTTGCAGGTAATTGGGTTTGAAAGTATTTGTTAGCTGAAGCAATATTTCGAGCTTAGGAAATTCAAGAACAGTGGTTATATGTACGATCAATCCGGTAATTTCAAATTACCAGGAAACCATGAACACGTTAAAGTTCGCGTTGAGTGCTGGTGCAATTAAGAATCAAGTCAAAGTCAACGAAAAGATGATTGGAGAGAAAACTTCAATTTTTAAAGATCAATCCAGAGAGTACAGTGAATTGAAAGCTGAAATTATCAAGAATAAAGAGATTTACGAGACTATATTGGCGTCTCAAAGCTCAAAAATTGATGAGTACGAACAAAAAATGAGCGATCTAATGGAAGAGATCACTAAATTGAAAAACACGAACAGTTCACTCCAGGGACATGCAGACCACTACGCCAAAAAGCTTACGAGTCAAGAACGAGAGCTTTCAAAAATAAAATCTGATAACAGGGCGTATGGAAATTTTTTTTGAAATTAAACGTCTCAATTAACCAATCTAAATTAGGCTTGTGGATCTTTTGGGAGAGGTTGAATTCAAGACGAAAAAATTAATTGATGACAAAACTAACGGCTTTCATGCTGCGTATGCAGCATTGGATCGAAAACTAAGAGAATATGAGCAAGAGGTAATATTGCAGATGTAATCTTCAAGACTTGAACGAATTCTTTAAGATCAACTATTTAAAGTCTGAAAATAAAAAACTGCTAGCAGAGAAAACTGCTGAAGACCAGTCAAAAGCGATGGTCAGTGAAGATAGCAAAAGGATCACAGGATTTTATAAAGACCAAATGAATCAATTGACAAAGACAATAGAAACACTGAGAGCAGAATTGGCGATGAAAAGCAGCACTGAAAAAATCCAAGAGGGAGTGCAAATCAATGCGTTCAATACGCAAAATTTCATCAATATGTCACCTCCTTCAATAAAACCGACTCCATCAAATCTGACTAATAGCAGTCAAAAGAAGGCAGGACCAATTAAGGTTGCTCGTCCCCGGAAACTATCTGAAGATGGGTACGAAATGAAAGTGCTTGAATTAGAAGGTGAGAATCTTGATTCAAATTCGAGATTCATGTGTTATTCATTAAAGCATCATTGAAAGCACAGCTTTTACAAAAAAATAGAGAAGTTGTTGAAATGAATGAGAGAGTGAGGGAACTACAAACAGAACTCAGCAGGAGAGATGACAAAATTTTCAGTCTAGAAAACGAATTAATCGCTTATAAATCGCGATACTCAAACAAGTAACCCTCTCGATTAATTGCCTATAATTCATCTTTGATATGCTCAGAATGGATAAAGAAAATCAAGACATCAATATTTATCAAGATGTAAAGAAGAAACAAAAGATGGGTCACTTTGTAAGACAGAGATATCGTTCAATCAAATTCTCATTTCTTGTAGGAGTATATTGCGAAGAAAGTTTCTAACTCTCCATCCAAAGAAGAGTTGAAAAAAGAAATTAAGTATCTTCAGAACAAAAATAAAAACTACGAGAAAAGGCTCGAGCGAAGCAAAATGCTAGAAGAAAAATGTAATCTGACAATAATTTGTGCGAAGGTGTTTACCTTTTTCTCTGAAACAAATAATAGTCTACAAGAAGATTGATGATTTATCCAAACATAATTTAGACCTTGAGAACATGCTTAACGCGAATCTTTCTGTTTTTAACTGATAAAGTTTTCTGAAACGAGGAGAGAAAGTCTCATTTCTTGCAATCTTCAGCAAAATGCAAGTTATCTGTTATCAGAAATTGTGTAAAGTTCGTTTGTTTGTGTTACTTTGGTTTACTCGGCCTGTATGTATCTTGTCTCAAATATGATAAAGTCTCATTCTGTAAAGTTTAATCAAATAATAAATTTTAAAACTCCTGCTTTTTTTCGAAGGATGAATCAAAAATGAATAGAATTGATTATTCGTATGAATATGATAATAAATAAGGACAAGTAATTTCAAATAGGTGAATACTCCCTCATAAAACCAAAATTGATTCAAGTTTGATTCATTGATTTTGTTATAGTTAATAAATAGCAAAAGGACTCTTATTCACATTTGCGATTGGCTTCAGTTCACCCGTAATAATGTTCATCCGATTTGAATGAGTTCCATGTTTTCCTGCGATATAACTAAACTCTTTTCTCAATTCGGATCTTAAATCCTGCACTGAGCTTGACATTCCAAAATGGCCTCCTGACTGTTGAAATGATTTCTTCCTGGAATTAATTTCTGGAGAGTCAGTTGGCATTGGGCTCGAAAGCTTTTCAGGAGTGCCATATTCTTCACTCGGCAGATGCATAGAAGGACCTCTAAATTGACTTCTTCTGCTCACAGGTTTTGGCTGGACGGACATTCTGCTCTTCTCCGCTATAGACATCAAATTTCTCTGATATTGTGGCTCGACACTTCGGGAGGCTTGTGGTCGATTCTGGTTGTAGAGTTGCTTTTGATCAGGTTGTATATTAGGAGTAACTGTCCCCTCTCCTCCTTGATATCTTGATGGATGATTTGATCTCGGGTCAAAAAGAGTTGGTTTGCTTGGATCCATCCTATCTAATGCAGGATTCCCATAGCGAAATGATTTTGCAATATATTGATTTTGTAGTTTTTTGTCGTATGTGAGGTTGCGTCCTGGCACAAGGCTTGTAGCCAATTCAAAAACATTAGGCTGAACCTTTTTTTCTACAAACTAGATTTTTCCTGATTAATTCGTTAGTTTTGCGACTCTTTACCTCGAGGTCATTTCTATTAAGAGTCTCTTCTAAAGGAGTAAGCATATCGTCATCTTTGTGTTTCCTGAAGCGGAGTTCTTCGAGCTGGCGATAAAAATAACTTGAGCTGGCTATTGTAGTTAAAGTCGCTTACCTGCTTATTAAGAGCTTCAAGATTCTGGATTTTTTGTTTCTCTTGCAACCTCTCACGGATTTGATAGGCCTCGTCTTGATCTCGAATCTGGTACCAAATTCATGATCTCGTGCATTTAAGTTGAATTACCGAATGAAAAAGGCTTTGACTGTCAGCATGTAGCTCTTGATGCCGCCTTTGCTGCTCGTTCTCATTTTTGTTTCGAATTTGGTGCTGCAAGGTATTAGCAATTTCTTGCCTCATCTACCAAGTAATTCATGAATCCATAATGCACAGGCTTTATATCAGAACTTTACTCTTTCGTTTTGTAATTGTTTTAGTGCAAAGACTTCTTCATCTCTCTTCATTTTCTCAAACCTCGCCTTTTCTAGCTCATAAATTTCGTCTTCAGATCGCTTCAAGGTTTCAAAACCATAACTTTTTCCGGAATAAAAACTATTCTTGCTTGGTTGAGATTTCCTCGCGGATTCTTCTGAGAACTAAAATCATTTAAAACGTTCTGACTGAAAATCCATAACAATACTCTAGGTTTATCAGTTATGTGATTTTGAAATACATTGGCGAAAGGTTCATGGTTCTTCTTCTCAGATTCCTTCGTTTTATCTGGTGATTTTCCCCAACTCTGCCCATAGTTTATTTACTAGAGAAATTAAGAAGGTATATCTACTTCCTTTCCAGGACTACTGCGAGGGTCAGCCGCTCTATTGTCGGTATAGACTCCCTTAAGGGCATGAGGATTCATAAAAACCTGCTGTTTATATTCTTCATAGTCTTTCCGAGCCTGCAATAATTCATAATTGTTTCTCTTTTCATTTAACTTTTGGAGTTTTTTTTCTTCCACTAGAGCATCCAGTTCTTCTCTAAGAAGTTATCATTCGTACTCTGCTGATTAGTAGTGAAAATACCTAAATTTTGCTCTTTTTTGTTTTTCTAACTGAATTTCCAACTCTTCCCTCTGCCTCTCAATCTCTGAATGTAATTTCAGGATATCACCCCAGTTTTTAGGTTTTGGTTGCATTCTTGGACGCCCTTATTTTTCGAACTGAAAGCCCACGATTTATATAACTTTAATTATATGCGAAATAAACAAGTTTATTTCCATTTATTTTCAAGGAAAGTTACTGGATGAGTATTTTAAATAAAAGCAACTTTCTGTTTGTTTGCTTGCGAGAAAGGTATTTCCTCAATCTAATAAGAAAAAATGACTTTGCAGAACTCCTACTAGGCACTTCATGCAACAATTTGAAATTAAGGACATTTCAGCTCCATCTGTTAAGAATGGACGCAAGTGTTTCCCCTTTAAACACGAGTTCAATTGAGTTGAAAATTTTTCATGGCTGCTGATCTTCTTAAAAACAACATAACTATAGTACTAAAAACAGGCAACATCAGGAAAACGAAATATTAAAATCGAAACTTTGTAAATTATCAAATTGTGCACTTCGAGCTGGGATAAATTGAAGAACTTGTCTTTCTTCTGCACAATCCAAATCGACTTTTATTTGGTTTCGATATACACAAACTGATAAATGCATCATTAGAAATTCCCACCGAGTTACAAAGCGATTTCTTCGGTTTTCATATCATTCATTAGCACTGCATCTGTTGATTCTTTGGTATCGGCGTTTTCTGACATATTGCCACTCTCTCTTGAGCAGTTTCCTTCTAAATTATTTTGCGAATCTTTTTCGCTCTGAACACTTTTGTCCCTTCTGACCGATTTCTCTTTCAGTAATTTTGTTTTATTAACATTCTTGAAATTCGTTATGAGAAACACATTTTAACCTGGAATATTACATCTAGGAAACCCGGAGGTAAGTTTAATTTAATTTCCGGCTGCTCTTCTCCATTCAACTTTGCCAAAAAGATGTCTCTCTAGAAATAAAATAAGAATTCTGCATTGTGATTTAGAAGAAAATTACCGCAAGTTTTTCTCGCTCAGTTTTATTGCCACCATTGTGCTTCAGTTTAATGTGCAAGTTCAATGAGACGTCCGAACCGTAGTTTTTGTTACAATTTTGATAAGGGCACTATTTCAAGAGAGATTTCCCTGCAAAACAAAGTTGTTTGGTTACCACAAATGATTTTTTAATTTCGTTAGCAGTTCTTCTTTTTTTCTTCTTGGTTTCTTTTTTCCCATTGCCCGGGAGACAGGCTTCCAATTCTTTACATTCAATCTATTTTATTTAAGCAGTTCCTCTCTGTATGCTTATGATTTCAAAAAAGTTACCTCTAATCGTTTTATCAGTGTCATGGTTTCTTTGCTCTTTGATACTGATTGCCTCATCTCAGAGACAATGATTTCGTTTTGAAGATACATTTTCCAAAATTCTCTGCTATAGTTCAACTTTGGATTGAATTTCGGAGGTTCTTATAACAGAAAATGAGGTCACGAAGACGGCTAGAACCCAATACCTGCAAGCTGGAACTCAGATTTTTGATGTGAAGCCTCGTTTTCAGCAATTAAGTTATTAGAAAAAAAGTTTATCGTGTTATGTTGATTTGCTTGATCATGCTTCATGAAATTGCTTGAATTTTGTTGCGTTCCATTGTTTAATAGGATGACCCTCTTCGTTTTAATGGGTTGCGCTGGACTGAGCTCGTGAGGTTGTGGCAAGAAAAATTGATGCTGCGCAATCATCTAAAAATTGAATCGGAAATAAAACTTATTAATTTTTGCCCGTGCTATTCAGATTTGATTTTCAGTAGTCTGTCTGATAAGCATCAAAATAAATAGAAAATAATCGCTTCTATTTAAAATCACCAGGTCTCTGGTTTAGTCATACTGGAAAAATGATTTGTCCCTTAATATTATTGATATGTCAACGGTTGAATAGGATAGAGTTTCTCAGGGATAGATTTCCTCAAGTAAGTAATATACAGTTGAGAAACGAAGATTCAAATTGATGAGCGAAGAATAACGATGAAAAAAAAAAATTGCAAGATTTCGAGAAGTTTGTAAACACAAAGAATATCTTCACAATGATCGAATAATTCATCATTGTTTGCTTTGATTATTTATTTCATGCAGCCACTAAGGAAGAAGAAAATTATTGCTACAAATAATAACAATATTTTTTTAGTTTCTCTCTGATTGGGCGAGTGAACTAACTCTGAGGACTGTAAAATCAACATGAAATAGAAAAAAAATTTGCCATGAAATTGCATCAAATTAATGAAACTTGCAACCAATGTTTCTACTTCGAACTTTGATGCCTTAATTTAACTCACAACTCTCAGATTTTAAAATGAATTTTTTTTAAAAAAAGAATTAAAGTACAATCGATTCGCATTCAACTTAAGTAACTCAACGTTTCGATAGGACGCTTGATAAGGAAATCTTGAAGAGCAAGGAGTAATATCTTTCTTATTCACTCATTGGTATATGGTTGTTACACAGCGTTTATTAACTTCTAATGAATTCAACTGTGACACAATAAAATGTAATTGGTTCACTATGTCATGCCTGCCCTATATCATTTTTCAAAAATAAATAGTAACGGTTTGGGTGAGATATTTGCGTTATAATCAAAATACATATAAGAGCATTTAATTTAAAACAATGTCTGTCTACATTTGAAATTATCAAGTGATCAGGGAATTAATCAAACCAATACAGAATAAAATTTAAACCAAGACGGAATACTTTGGCAGTAACTGAAAAATACTATCGTATTCCTATGAATATACTTATTGCAGGTTACTTAGCTTCCCAACTAACTAGCTAACTAATTCACTCAAATTTAATGGGAATATTGATGAGCTAAAGTAATCTCACATCTCTCGTGTTTATTTCATGTAAGAAAGAAATGAGAGTGTTGAGAATTCTTAATTGTGTGCTCTTTGTCAAGCAAGAAAAAAACGTGGGTATTAAAAGCCAAATCTTTCTCAAAAACGCAAACTGATTGACTTAGTTTTTCCACAAAGTATAAATTTTCTGTTTGAAATCTTAGTTGATCTTTACTCTGTGTGTGCAATGAGAAAGATCACGGTAAAAAATGCAATTGTGCGGTTTTCATTTTTTAGCATAGCTGATCTGGAGAGCAGAGTCTGGAGTCATTTTGAATCCATTCAGACCTATGATGGAAGGAAAACATTGTTAATAACAAGCAATGATAATATCTAAATACCTGACAGCGCAATACCAGCTTGTAACTCGTCATCATATTCAACGAAAGCAAGGTTCTTCGTTGGAATATATCTAACTTCCCTATTTATTAATAATTTTGCTAAGATAACAAAATATCTCCTCATTTTACCTAAATCCAATATACTGCTGGAACAACGCGGTCAGCATCTCGTTGGTAACAATCGAGGGGATATTTTCAACGAAGAGAATGTTATTTGGAACTATGATATTGCTCTAAAAAAGATCGATTAATTTCCTGAATCTTAAACATTGCAGCTGACCTTTGGAGCGGCTTTTGTTTCCTTGGGTGCTTTATTGAGCTGATTAGTAGCTTCAACATCAGTTTTGACTTTCTTGGTCGGAGCTGCCTTCTTTTCAATCTTAGTTTTTGGTTTTTCTCGAGGGACAAAAGTTCCATCCATTTTAGCAACAAGATCGCTTTTCTGCTTTGCAAAAGTGACGCGCTGGAAAATTGTGAAGCATTGAAATGATAATATGGTAGTCATACCATTGGTTTGTCGAAGAAATTAAATCCGTTCAATGCCTTTAAAGCTGCAGTTGCTGAGTTGACATCCTTGAAGACTATGAAGGCCTGTCCTCTCATTTTGATGTTCTTTTTTGCGACAACATCCAGTACTTCTCCATACTGCGAGCAAAGGTAATACAGAGATTGTTTTAGTTCTATTATCCAAATGATGTTAAAAAATTGCATGAGAATGCTGATACCATCAAGTTTGACTTTCTCATTGAGATTGTTGATATATATGGTTTGATTGGGAGCGATATTATTTTCAGTTTCAATCTGATTCATGGTGTTGAGCTTGAGGGTTGAATCAAAAACGCGTTCCTTTCTTAGTTTGAAAAAAGATATTTTATTTTTCAATAGAACCTCAGAAGGAATTATTTACTTTGATTTCTGTTTTTTGCATCATATTGAGAGAGATGTAGTTGAGTCCAGTACATAATGTCATCATGTAAAATAGTAATATTCCCTCCTATAAAATAATTGCAATAATTTTTCCTCATGGATTCCACAGTAGCTCACCCAACTCGTCAAAATTTAATCATTTGCAACTAATTAATAAAAACACTTCAATTACTAGTAATATTACTGAATAAGTCATGGTCGATATATTACTTCAAGGAAGGGAAAATTAAGCCAATGGGTTTTTTTTTCACGTTGAGAAATCCGTGCCAACTCTGATGGCATAGAAATTTTGCTCAGTTATTTAAGTTCACTATTAAATAAGTAAACGCGCCAATTTTAAATTCCTCTCTTGAAAGAGAAAAAATGATTTCATCATTCAGAGACAGAATTGGAATTACTCCGTTTTCAAAAAAATGCCAAAAAAGAACGAGAGAAGAATAGGTCTTTTATTAGTAATTGTTTCTCGATAAAAAGTGTCTCAAGAGAAGGCTTTACATGAGTCATGTTAAGTTTAAAGGTTAAAGGAAGTGTGTATGTAAGATCTCTCTAAAGGTTCAAAACTGCTGATCATTAAAGATGATATGTAGGTTTATCGTAGTTGTAGGATCTTAGTCAATGAAATTTTATGATCCATATGCAATTAAAAAAAAAAAGAGCCCAAAGACGGGATTGAACCGTCGACCTTTCGCTTACAAGGCGAATGCTCTGCCACTAAGCTATTTGGGCTGATTCTTGAACTGTTTAACGAGATCACCAATTAAGAGGTTTCGCAGCACAGCTCTTGAGAGAACATCACCTGCTTAAAATTCAAAATTAGTAAGTAGTTCAGCAAGTTCTCATTATGAACAAGATATGATGATTATTCTAGACCCATTATCTAACAAGGCTAAATTCCCCAAAAAGACAATGTTGGGTTGAAAGAAAACACAGATCATCGATTCTCTGCAACAAAGCAGATAGAAATATTCGATTTATTTTCAAGACTGCGCTGCGAATAAAACAGAAGAATTCAGGGATGCCTTTTACAATCTTCTAAGTTAGTATACGACACTCGCTCTGTGGATGGGAGGTTATCAGCTCAATTCCGACTGAAGGTGTTGACTAGTTCTACTTTGATTCCACACGAAGATTAAAATGCTTGTTAAGCCAATCGAATTTCATATTTCAACTTAAAATTGTATACATCAATGCCAGCTTGCTGTTTTCAGAAATTTCAGAAGGCCCCAAAGTATTTTCATATTTAAAGATGCTCTTTCTGATTCGGATTTCAGAATGGAAAAAACTTGTCATTTTGGACTGAAAACACGTTTGAGAATATTTTTCTCCAATCTTTATCAATTTAAAAATTGTTAATATTCGAAACTTGAAAATTGAATCGATAATTAGAAGAAAATGAATATGAGTGTTCTTGTTTCTTAGTTTGTGTCGTAGTGGCAATGTCAGTTTTTCAGACAACACATCTGCTTAAAGTTTTAAATTATTTTATTTTTGCAAACGATGTGCAAATTCAGTTCTACATATTAACAGCTGGACTTGGAGAACAATGGATTTATCAGCTTTGAACAAACTAATTGTTGAACATCTGAGATACTACGGTTTTCAGGTTGCAGCAAGAATCGTTGAATCAGAGATCAAAGGAAACAAATGCAGAATTGCTGAGAAACCTTCAAAATTACTTGGTAAATCAAATCCCCATTGAAGCTAATCAGCTAACACCCTTCAGAAATTGTTATAAAGGGCAGTTCGGGTTTTGAAGTACCTATCCAGCAGAACAGACTCTTCAACGGTGGAAAAAATGACAGCACGGTCATTAATGCATCAGAAGATATATTGTAAGCAGCTTCTCTGACTCTTCTTGTTCATTGATTTATCCTTCACATTTCCTCTGTATTTATTCCGGGCTCTCATCTGAAAAATTAGTTCCAATAATATCAATGAGATCAAACAAGAGTACAAAAAGAATCCAGCATTCAATGGCAGTTTTTACGCAACTCCAGACAAACTTGTTGGCATGCCAAGAAACATCCCGCTCTATGGAAATACTGATGGGAAAAAGAAAGAGCATAGTGAAGGGAAAGATTATCGGAGAACTTTTGGCGAAAAATATCCGGGTGGTGAGGATCTAGCTTTCAAACCAGTGGGAGGAAAACCTCGCCCGAATGATTTAAGCAGTATAGCGAAAATTTTAGACCAATATCCTTATGGAAATGCTCCTCAAAATTTAATGAACAAGACAAGGACTCGAGATATTGACTCTCTCTCAGATAAACCACGCGAAGCAGTTCGATTCCCAATGCTAGAAACCGATCGCACTAAATCTATGGGAGCTCCTCAAAACGTTAAGTCAAATCTTGGGCAGAATGCGAACACATATTTTCAAGGTAGCGAAAATGGTGAGGAAGATGAAGTAGCGAGAAAGGTTCGAGACCCTAATGACCTTAATAAGTTCATACCTTACAGTTTCAATGCGATTAATAATGCGAAAGTAACTCCTAACAATCCAAGAGGGCAAAGATCAATTTCAGTACCCAGAAAGGAGCAACAACTTCATGAGCATGAAATCCCAAATTTTAATCAGAATGGATTTGGTTATGGCTATGGTAATAGAAATTCCTTCCAGCCTCAACCACCAAAAGAGATTATGAACAATAGAGCAACCAGTGTTTTGAAACCAATTCCTAACCTCAATAAGTCTTTCTTGGGGAAGAAAATGACTTCTGAAGAGGAAAATGAGGATGCTTCAGATGTGCACTCGAAAACAGTTGATTACTCACTTCTGAATCGGGAACCTGACTCTTCCCCCCTAAATTTCGAAGGGGTTGAGAGGAAAGGTGTTCCGCCAAGGCCAATAACAAAAGCTCCTGAATATGAAAGTATAGCCGACAAAGTCTCTTTGAATCAAGGGGATCCGAGAGAATCAATCGCGTTTAAACCAAGTGCATTGATTACTCCAAAAAAAGTCACCAAACCTCCATTCGAAGGTCTCGGAAAAGGAACACATGATACCGAATATGTGCCATTTCGCAAAGCAGAAGAGAGTTTCCGTTCTCCAAATACAACGAATTCTTTGATTAAGAATAATGCCCTTGATCTTTCGCGTAACCAACCGAAAATATATGAAAGACCCAATCACTTGAGAGACACTCAAACAAAAAGAGATGAGAGAACCCACAGTTTGCCTCCCCCGCAGAATGACCATCGTTCTCAGTTTCCCTTCAACCCACTAGCAAATACTGACGATAAAATAAATGATTTTGGAAGACAAAGTCCATATACTCACGAGATTTGTCCAGAGAAAGGAACCAGGGATGATATGCTCAGAGAGTTTTCATATCCTTCTTCGAACAAGCAAGCTGAGCCAGTTCAAAATAATTACAGAAATCAGAAGGAGGATGAAGAACACTCTCACAGAGTTTTTGACAGCTTCGGGCCTGCGAGTTTTGAAAAAGCCAAACAAAGTGCCCAGAATCAGCTACAAATTTCTTCTGCATTCCCTCAGAACAATTTCGATTATAGTCAAGGACAGATCAATCATACAAACTCAAATTATGTCAATCAGGAACATTCTCAGAGAATGATGGCAGACCGAGAAATTTCATTTGATCCATTCAGTCACACATTTTATCCAGACAAAAACAGTATGCCTAATTCCACCGAAAACGGTAGCAATATTTATCAGCAGAAATCTGAGTTGAGCCAAAAAACTCTGGAGTATCTCAAGAATACAACGAAATGTAAAGAATACAAATTCGTTCTGCGAATTTTTATATTCATATCCATCTAGTAACGGAGAAAGAAATCCAAGAAGGATTCGATGTCTATGTCCAAGTCCTCAATCCGAAAAGAAACCCTGAACTTCTTATGAACAAGTAATTTTTTTGTCTTACACTCTAAATCCCTAATCAGGCTATAAATTCTATAAAGGGAGAAATTTGTTGAGTATATGCGGAAAATGAGAGGAATAATGTCTCCTTCTTTCAGTGAAGCATGCTTTAATTTTGCTGTTTCATCACTCAGCAACGATCGCAACATAGATAAAATTACCTACCGTGAAGTCGGTCAAATGCTTGATTTGATGCATCCTGGACATCCCTTCTCTTTTATGAAGTTCTTATTTAAGTTGTATCAAGGCGATGAAAAGCGTATTTTGCTAAAAGAGTTTGAGGCTCCTCTCAGAGGATTGTCATCTGGCCAACTTTACGAAATGGCTTTGCTACTTCGCTCCTCCCTAGACTATATTTACGAAAAGCAGAACGATGCTAATGTAATAATTTTCATATTGCAATTGTCTCAGATTTATTTTTTTTTAGGCACGGTTGACCTTCGAGGAATATTTGGGATATGTTCAAGACTTTGAACCCATGAAGATTTACAGTTAAAAGCTTCATTTATTTTGTTATATTACGAGGTAGAAAGGTGTCCAAGCTATATACCTCTTCGTTTCGATGAATGTATAAAATATGAAGGGGTTACTTTCTTTGGCTCTCTCGAGCGACCTGTCGCTAACGGATTGACATACGTCCATAAACTACAGAGTGTAAAGAAATTTGTTTTATTTTTTCGTGTTATCTCTATGTTTTTGGAATATTTTGTGATATTTTAGAAAATATCGTATCGTATATTCCAAATTCTCATCACTCACTCTCTCTCACATAGTTTTTTTTTTGAAGTGACAAGCTTCGACAGGAAGCGCAATCAAACTCTTCTTAATGAATAGAGACAACGATTTCGTATTTTAGAAGGATATATATTCGTGGTCTCATTCCTTAACTTCATTTATTAATTTGGCTGTTATTATCATAATCAATATTAGATTTTTCATGTCGGATTAAATTATAACTAAAGTAACTGTGTAAAGAAGAGATCATTAAGTTTCGGATACAAGTTGCTGATTGGTATGTCAATAAATTGTATTGTATTGTATGAATCATAGATCATATATATATATCTTTATCTATTAACATCGAATCTTTCTTTTCTTCTATATCTCTGCTCTATCTCAAAGCATGCATTTTGAAAAGATGTAAAAGCCTTCATTTTCAATATCAGGTCTGAAATGCCTAATGAAGCAATTTAAGCTCGATGTCTTTCTTTGGAAGTTCTCTCTCAACGAAACTCTTTCTCGCGTGGATTATTGCTCTGCCCTCTTGGCAGAAATACAGAGCACTGACTACGATTAAGCCACAGCCGATAATTCCTGAGAGCTGCAAACCATTTCCGAAGAGGATTCGTATGATATACAACCAAACTAAATGCGTGAGAACAAGAACTCCAACCTTTCCGGTTCTTTCAATTTGTGAAGCTCTTACTAAAATAAGAAGAGTGAGCTCTCCCAATACGCCCGCAACTAAGAGCCATCCAGCTTCTCCGAGAGTAGGTTTTACTACTCCCTGCATTGGGAAGAAAATTGGAAGGAACAATGCCACCAGCAATGAAAAGATATAGCTCACTGTAGTTTTATTCTCGTTCTTCAGTTTATGAGTAATCAAAAACATAAAAGCAACCGCAACTCCAGCGGCGGCAGCAAGGAAGATACCAGCTATTTTATGTTTTGGATTTTCGACTGTGCTTTCAACGCTCTGTAGTATCATTCCAGCTATTAATTCATGTGGCTGATCTGATGTGACATTTGTCAGGTTGGTTCCATTTGTCACAGGTGTGATAACCTGGGGAGCTGGAGTCGAAGTGCTGCTGTCAAATGCGACATTTAGAATCATATACGCACCTACTAGAGCAAGAGCTCCAAGAGAGAGTTCTTTGCTTGTATATGTAATATTGCTGTAGAACTTTTCGATATACATCACAAGCACGAATCCAAGGTAGAGGAATAGCAGTGCAGGATGCAGGCTGACGAAGTTAAGCGAGTAATAGAAGGACACAACAGCAACAATTCCCATTAATCCAACAATTTTGGCGTTGAGGGAGTTTTCTTCCCCTTCTATGAATGGTTTATAGAGAGCGCCGTTCAAAAGGAAATAATTAAGGAGCAAGGTCACAATTGTGATTGAGAAAATCACCTCTATTGAAGGCAGTCTGTAAAGAATTTCCCCTCTTATACTCATAAGTACTCCAAGCAAGATTGATCCGATGAGTGTGTACATAATCCCAGAGAATTGATCGTGCTTCTTCTCAAATTCATCAAAAGTTTCAAAAAAGTCCATCACACTTGTCATTGGCTTTTCAGCAAGGACGTAAGATTCAGGTTTGTTAGGATCATGAGTTTGTGTTTTTTCAATTGGTTTCTTGGGTTCAGAATCTCCCATATTTCCAATAATCACACTGCGTGTTTGATTTTCGGCAGTGTTTGTTCCCTGAGCAGATCCATTTCGACCTGCTTCATCCCCGTGCAATAGGTGTTTTGACAAATCACTCATAATAAACCAGAAATAAAAATTCGTATTGCAAAATAAATTTTCTAAAATAGCTTTATAGTGAATCACGGCCAAACTACTGATATACATTTTACATATATAAACATCAGCATTAGAAATAATATGTGCATAATGAGAATTATCATTCAGAGCACCTTGATTGAAAACAATCCACCAAAATGTTAATTATCAAACGTTTGAGCTTCCCCATTACTAATTCAGTCCTTTGAAGTTAGGAGAAGTGAATAAAGACTTTTGAAAGTTTCCTTTAGGAGAACTGCTTTCTTCATTCAACTGCTTTCCATTATTCAAAGGAACTGCAAGTACCTCAAAATTATCTTTTTTCAGATTGTCGTCATATCTGCTATTCCTTGTGATGCTATTTTTCCTACTATAAGTAAGACCAGTATCTTCTTTATTATCAACCACATAGTTTGGATCACTGGGAGAGAGCTCTGGAATTTCATTATTTTCGCCAACTCCTTCGGGGCATTCCTCTTCATGTTCATGGACGGTTTCATAGATCATGCTGTCGCTTCGTTGATCTCCGCTTTTTGATGTAGTTAAGGCATTCTGAAAGAGATCTTTGTTTTCAAAAGAAATCAGCGTGTAATTTTGAGTCATAGTTTTGCTGGGTATCTGTTGTTGCAATTGCGAATTTACTGAGTTTCTTCCTAGTCCATTTTGTAAAGGCAACTCAGAAATTTCTTCGTCACATCGCATAAACCCTTCGAAATCACCAAGATTTATAAGAGCACTTTTTTCTTGTATTAGTGTTGAATCTCCTAGCAGAGTGCTTATAGATTCTTTCAGAAGTTTCTTCAATTCTTCTAGAGTGCTATGGCATCGTGGGGGAGCCAGCTTTTGGGTGAGAGTGATCTCTTTTTCTCTAACAAAATTCTCATAGTATCCTAATCTTTCTTCATATTTGTGCATAATGCGTTTGTATGGTTTGTCTTCAATATTTTTCATAATATTTTGGAGATTCTCTTCAATATCTCCTTTAATTTGGCTAATCTCGGATAAATATCGTAGTGGAGTTTTAGCCAGAAGATCATATTGTTGGATAGCTTCCGATTGTTCGATATCCAAGGATCTACAGATATTCTCTGTGTGTTCACTAATTTTGCTAACCAGTTGTTTGCAAAATAGTTCGATGTTCTCTTTTTCATTCCGGAAATTGTTTATTACTTTCTTTCTCTCGTGATCAACACAATTCTCTAATGATTTCATTTTCTGTAGCAATGCGTCCAATCTGCCGATAAAATTGGTCAATTCTTCGTTTCTTCGCTTCAGTTTGATGCTGTCCATTAGCAAATCAATCTGATGTTGCTCACTTCGCAGCGCTTCTTCTTCAGTCGTATTTTCAGTCGGGATTTGATTGGTGGTAGCCTTTGGATTTCCGTTCCCACGTTCAAACTCCAGAGAATGTTGGTTTGAGGATAAGGAATCGACGTGGCCATCGATGTTAAGGACCTTCACTCCTTTTAACGCGAGGTCTACAGCACACTTCGAGCAGTAATAATCAATTTTTTCGGGATCACTCTCATGTGGGAGGTAGTACTTTCCTCTTTTTTCACCGTGTTTCACACAATTGCCTACAATTCTCTGAGAGAGAGGCTGTTCTTTATCCGATTCCTGTGACTTATAGAGCAAGCGTTCTGAGATTTCCCCAGGTTTATAGCTCTCTACTCTATAGTCATCAATTTGAATATTTAGAGGAACCATATGTATTTTTTTTGAATCGCTTGGATCGTTGGAGTTATATTTTCTAGTCCGACCATCTTTATTTATATTCTCAAGAGAATTCATATCAATCTCAGACAAAACTACCCGTTTTTGATTGTTTTCCGTTCTTGGATGGTTATTCATATTTTTTGACTCTGGATGTTGTCTGCGAGTATTGCTTGAATACGGTTCAGAGTCAGGCTTCATATTCTCTTGGAAACCTTTCGAAAATTTAAGTTTTTCTTTCTCATACTCATGAGATCCTTTTGTAGCAGTTTCCGAAGAGCCAAAGGGAACGACATTTGCTGATGGATAATATTGTACTGAATGATTTGTATGTTTGGTGTTTGGAGTCACCGATTGTCGTTTGTCTCCGTTAAAATGAATACTCAGACTAATTGGATAGTATTCTGAATTAGAATTCTTCCGATTCAGAAAACCACTACTCTCTGAAGATAGAGGAGAGCAATTTTTTCTTGCCTGACCAGAAGTTCCATTTAAGTCGAGGTTCGTTTCGGAATTCTTTCCTTTAAGCAAATAGTACGATGGAGATTTCTGTACAGGAGACTGAAACGAGCAAGGAGTTTTTAAATGCTGATTTTGCTGATTTGCTGCAGCCGAAACCGAAAGAAAGCCAATGTTACTCGAAACATTGTTTGCTGTACAACTTGCTGAAGCTGATGGCATATGTCGAGGACTATGAGTCTTATTCGTTGCATCAGAGCGTCCGACTGTCGGTTGGATTGCCCTTGGAGTTCGAAGAAAATATGCATTCGGTGTAAAAGATGCATTTTTCGGGGAAAGTTTCGAATTATCCGGAATAGAGAATGCAGGGTTAGTATTTACTCTGCGATTAGCTGGGGTTTTCTTCATTTTAGAGTTTGCCTTTTTGCAAAAAAATTTAAGTTAACCAAAAGAAATTGAATTTTATTTGAATTGATTCTAATCCTAACAGACATATTTCTCAGTGATTTTTAATTCCTTCCCGGAAGAAATGACAGCATTATTGAGAAAATTTTTGCTGGTCGAACTCTTGCTAACAAAAAAGATCACATCGTCACTAAAAAACACATAACTTTTAAAATTTTGTAAAAATTGGCAGAAAAGTAGAGGTAGGTTATATGCATAAAAACCTTACTTTTTACAGTCTGCCAATGAAAATTTCAGCACGATATTGCGTGTATGAGTTGATTCATCGTGAATGAACTTTTATTTTTTTGGTAGGCACTGAATTCAAAGTCTGAAAAAGAAAGAAAGAAAATCTAAAGCTTTATCAATCGATATTAGTCACAGAAAATATACTGAATGGAGAAGTAGGAGGAATAGGTTAACTAATGATACATCAACTGAGTTCTTGTTGAATGTTGTACTCATGAACAGTTTAGACCAGACTCGAAACTTCCAAATTCTTTTTCATATATTTTCTGGAGAATTTTCGGTTATGCTTCCAAACCTGCATATTTTCTGAAATGAATCACTTGAGGTTTGATGGATCTGCGGGTGAATGGCTTGACTTCTTGAATTTTAATACTGTTAGGTAACAAAAAGTATAGAAAGCTGACTTTTAAATGCTTTCTTTCTAATCGAATTTAATCCATAAAATCTGCTATATAAATGGGTGAATGAAAGTAACCAAAAAAAGTTAACGAACAAGCAAGTTATCTATACTAATCGTTGAACAAATCAAATAAAATGCTATAGCTCTTATCTCACAGCTGGAGACCTAGAAAACCCAGAAGCAGATTCTCTGCTCAGACTTCTTTGTAATTGCTGTTCAAATGCTGTATTTCTTTTCTCAAATTGGGTTAAGATTCGGTATTTTGTGAGGCTCTCAATAAAATTCTCGTCATCTCTTGCTTGTTTTCTTTTCAAACGTGTTTGATGTCGTCTGTTGGTTTGGATGTTATTCAGCATAGGTGCTCCCCTCAGATTGGGCCAAATCACTTTGGGAGGGTGTTCTAATTCGTTCTTCTTCGATTTATTTGAACTGCAAATAACCATGTTGTTGAATATTTTGAAAAAGTTTGACATTTTCAGGGCAATGCTTTGTTGCTTAATTCACAGATGTATTATTATAAATTTTGTAATTGTTTGAACCACTCATTCTTCCGGGTGCGCATTAAATGTAAATTCTTATTTTAGCCATTAATCAAAATTTGAAGATAAAGTGCCAAAACAAGGTATTTCATGTTCAGTCCTTAGTGAAGAACTCGAGAAAATTGGGCTTCTGAAATTTAGAGTCTTTCAGTCCAGCGTCTCTTTGTGAGAGAGAATGTACATCTATATTGAAAGTGAATTGATAGCATTGCCACATTTTGCGCGCAAATGTTTTAGAGATCTAACTTGCACTTTCTTCTGAAACATCATATCCATCTTTTTATTCATTGAGGAAAATTAGTTATTTTCATCAATAAGAATGTATATATGCAACAATAAGTGAAACGGGAGACGACTATATAAAAGATGCAGGTAACAATATATGCTTAATACTAATCAAAATTTCCAAAAGGAGAATTGAGAGGTCTTCAGAATTGGCACTTTAACCTCTGGAGGTTTGACTGGCAATTAATTTATGAAGCTTTTGTAACAATTGCTGGTTAGATAAAACTCGTTGTTGTTCAACAAACTGATAGTGTCCGAGTATATTATGGAAGCGGTTTCCCAAGAGTTGCAATGCTTTTTGAAGATTGTTTCCGCTAAATCCCGAATTAACTGGACGGACCTGCTCACATTTTTTTGGTCCACTTATGCTATAGTCCTTACTGTCCTCAATATTTTCTTTTGCGCTATTGAAGCTTCTTGACTGGTGTCCAAAACTTTTATCTAATTTCGGAAATTTATAAGCTGTCTTTTAACAACGAGGTATTTTACGTTGAACTAAATAAGATGCTCTCCTGCGTGCAAAGTAACGGATCTTTGAATTATTTGATGGAGATGTCAAATCTAACTTTTGGCTACCAAAAACTAGTTTTGAAGTTTGATCGATAGCTGATGTGTGAGAGCGACCATTTTTCCGAGAACGACGATGGATGTTAGAAATCGGTGAGACTGAACCTATTTGAGTCCTATTAGGTGAGTTTGTGCAGTGATGCTTGTCTTGAGATATGAAACTTGTGAGAGACATATCTTTTTCTTGTTTAGACCCGACCTGACGGCTTGATTGCTGAGTATCAAGCCAAAGGTCTTTATTTTCTTCATTTTTCTGGAAATCAATTCGCAAATTAACCACAGGAGTTCTACTTTCCTCTACACTCATATACGTTGTTGAAGCACCATCGCTTGGTCTATTGAGAGCTTTCACTTGACTCATTTCCCTTTTAGATAAAAACTGTTTATTCTCAATTGCATTTTGATCAGAGCCAGGCATTATCCTCTTTATGAGAGTCTTCAAAAGCACAGCAATGTGTTCTTTCTCTTGTAAAGCTAAAACTGTTCGTTCTGCATTTAATAATTCTCTCTCCCTCAGCATTTCCGACAATTGAGATTTCATTTCTTGAATTGACCTTGCTAATTCTGTGTTTTTAGTTTCCTTTTCTTTCTTTTCGTTTGAGAAATTAATTTCTTCCAGATTGTTATTAGTGATAGTAGCAGCACTACCTTCTTTAAGTAGTTTGGAATCAACTCGATAATTGATCATACTACTCTTACGAGCGTTCATTAGCGAGACATTGTAAAGATTTTTATTTGATGCTGTTGCTCTTGGGCTGGGAAAGCTGCTTGCCGGAGTTGAGCTTGTAGCGTTTGCATTTTCAACAACAACAGGAATCGATCCGAAAAAACGCTTAGAACAGTTGTTGTTTGTGTTTTTTTGTCCTTTCTCTTGTATGAAAAGCTTAGAATCTTCAAAGTGCAGAAGAGGACCGAGGCTGTTGTGATTGAGAAGCTGTTGGCGAGTTGGAGCTGGTTCCAAAAAAATGCCCATTCCTTGTTTCAGTCTTCCCTTAGTAGCACTCTTTTTGGGAGAATCCCGAAGACCGCCTTGATTATTAATGAATGAAATTGTTAGATATTTCTGCGAAAACGATAATATAACATACAGCCTCGCAATCCTATGATTGAATCGCTAACGTTATCTTGAATCAAGCTGACTGAAGCTTTCAGTCCAATAGGTTTTGACAGAGAAATAGATGCAGTTGAAAGATTTTTAGTTAAAAGATGGTCTTTTGAAACAGATTTGGATTCTAATTTGAAGGTGAGTGGATATAGTGTGAAGCGGAGATTAAGGGATTGGCTTACTGGGATGGAGTATAAAATTCTTCCGCATTCCAAGCTTTATCTGAAACAGTGGATTATACTCGGAAAGTTTTTGGACTTTATTGATTTTAATTTCTGAAAACAATGACCAACCGGATAATTTTTAAAGTGCCCTTCGAATGGAGATTGAAGAGAGGATTATTATGACTATATATTTCGTCCTTGCTCTGCGATTTTTGTTGAGATGAGATAAAAATTGATCATCAATTCGAAGGAATTTGTCGCAGCAGTTTACCATCAATTCGAGACAAAATATTGGCTTTTCAAGCTATTCGCAATTTTACTCTTTCATCTCCAGTATTTCATTAGTTGAATCTGTATTTTGGCTTTCCTATTTTCTCGCACTCTTCGCGCCATAATTATATGGTCTATTTCATCCGTCTTCCACCCACAAATTATTTCCGGGTTGGCTGATTAGCATGATAAGACAAACAAATCAAATAAGAAATTAAAGAGAATGAGGTCGCAAATCCCCTTATTGCAATCGCAAAAGACTTATTGAGGACCTTTTACTTATTGAAAGGTCAATAAGTACTAATTTTCTGTTAAATCCTAATACCCGAACAAGAATTTCAAATCACATTCCAAATTCCTTTAAGCAATAAGGCATCATTGAAAAAGGACAAAGGAACTGAACGTTCTGTGTATAGTTCAAGATAGTGTTGATAAGACTCATCATCGTATTCCTGTGGGCGCCTTAAAGATGAGATCAATAGATATATGACTTGTGTAGACATCTCAATTGCTTGATTGTTTGACTTCGCGAGATCTTCTATATCTCATTTTTTCACTCCTTGAAAATTTTCATAAGCTATTTCTGTCCTCAGAAAATGTCGGCATTTCTCAGGAAGTGAGAAAAATTGGTTTAACGGAGAAGTAGTCAGCGTTCAAATTATTACATTATGCTTTGATTTGCGAAGTAAGAATAGTTTCATTACCGATTAATTTTATTTTGTTTTCCAGGGGTTTAAACGTTTAAAGTTACACGAAATGTCTGTTCCGAAACTGTCTTCCGTTTTCCCTACTGCCTCAGCGCAAAAGAAAAAACAACAAAGCCTACCATCCTCGAGAAATCGACTTTCGGCTGGTTCAATGCAAAAAACTATCAGCTCTCTGCCAGAGAACTGCATCTTCTGCAATAAAAAAGATTCGACTGCCCAGAAAAATTACTTCCCTTCTATGATCAACAAAGCCTTGTATTCAAAGTATTCATCGTCTCAGAATTATTACTACACAAAAGATATTAATGACCTCCTTACCAACAGTCGAACTCCAGTCGTTATTAAATATAAAGATTATTTGACAGTCGATGAGGAAGAAGAATTCCTTAAGCGATTCTATAAAGCGAGCGAATATGGCTACAAGATACGAATGCTCACGGAGTACTACAAATTTCATAGGGATATTTCAAGGCTTTTTATGCAACCAACCACGAATGTTTTGAACAAATACCATGACAAAAAAAGGAGGCTAGAATATATCCGTGTTACAAAAATGCTTCGTGAGGAGAACGAAGTCAAAAATCCCTCTCCAAAGCCGAAAGAGAAACCTCGTGCAGAAGAGAAAAGTCCTGTAATTATGGATAGAATCCTGGACAATCTTGATATAACGAACGATCAAGCGATAGAGCAGTCAAATAAGCCCAAAACGAGTGGTCCAGCTAAAGGACCCAATAGTTTCCGGCCTCGCTCAAATAGTAAGAATTCGTCTCAAAAACCAGTTGTTAGCGGATTAAATCTTCAAAAAGCCCTAGTTGGAAAAGTTGATGGTATGAAGAATTTCGAATTTTCTGTGCCTTTTCTAAAATTACTTTGCAGGCTCCGACAAATCTGATTTGCTGAAGCGTAAACCGCAGGGCCAAGCCCAGTTACGAGGAGCTGATCAAGTGAACCAATCGAATAACCTCTCAATGTCGAATACAATCCAAGACCTGAATATGAAGCTCGGAGAAATTATTTCCAACAATTCAAAAGATTATGGTAATTATTTTGAAACCCCTATTGCAGGAAGCGCGAATAATCCGACGAATGATCCCTTTTTGAACGAAACTATCACTAATCTGGATCAATTTTTAACTTTCTTGAAAAAGAACCCGCAGCAGCAGAAAATAAACGATATTCCTGAGATTATTTCAACTGATCGTCATCACTATCGCTATTCAGATACTATATTAGACATGCAGTTTCAAAGTCATGGTGTTCAATCTGCTTCTGTCCCTACAACGTATCGGGGGAATGAAATCGAAGGTCCAACGCTTGTGCAACAAGTTAATTACCATACAAGAACCAATTCACAGAGCAGTGCCTGCCACAAAGGCACCACTACTACAACAACAAATTCTGGCAGAAATACTTATGCAAGTTCAAGAGTGCCATCCATTCAGCAAAATAATTTTGTCAATCCTGGTAATTACGGCGATTCGGCTGGCTCTTTGTTCAAAGAAAACAGACTTCACACAGATCGACCCCGAACTTCGCAAGGTCTGACAAAATCGCAAACAGGAAATAATAAAAATAACGCAGTATCGAAAATTAACAATTTTGAGAAGGCTCTCAAACAGAATGAGCAAAATTCTGCATTAAAAGGCTATTCGTCTCAAAATTCGCACCGGTCAGTCTCGAGGGAGTCCAAAAGAGGGACAATCGGAGGCCAAAACTATGATTCTTCAAGGAAAAGTTCAATTTCTAAAACTCCACGAACCATGGGGTCTTCAAATACAAAAACATTAAGTACAGACAATGCCATCACGAAATCTGGATCATTAACAAAACCAACTTCAAAGCTTAATCTTAAACAACCCGACCCGACACTCCGAAGCTCTCTTGGATCAACGCAAAGCTCTTTGAAACTCACGACAAAAGTGGAATATATTTTAGGCATAGGAAATTCGACAGGTGGAATTAATTCAGCAAGAGGGGCAAGCGTTGGAAGTAATTCTCAGAGCGATAAATTGATTCAGAAATCACATATTCGAGGCCAATCTGGAAATGTTGGAAACTTAGTGAACAGCAGTTCTAAAGATCAAACCGGTTTAGCTGGAGCTAAATTAGCCGCCTCTCTCACTTCCCACAACTTCTTTGGACATACAAGGAGTCATTCTAGCCTCGTTAATAGCACTCAGGCAGCAACTCATACACTTCGTGATTTGAAGAGTAAGGGTACTTATTATGAACAGAGAAAACCTCCTTCTTCAGGCCTTACAGGATCACTGTCGAAAAAAGACCTTCAACAAACAGGCAATTATAACGAGACTCTCAGGCAGACAACTCAAAAACAAAGTGCAAATACTGAAGCATTTCATCAGAATTATGGAGAACCAATGACGACAGAAACCTTAAATAGCGCCAGACCAAGTTCCAATCACAAGCATACGAAGTCTGACTCTAAATACAATAAGCTCGATCTTCAAAAAGGCTTAGGTGCAGGAATCCGAATGGAAGATCCACTCTTAAACCGAAAATTATTTCAAGATAGTCAAGGAAAAACGCGAGTCTC
>ENA-UOTZ01000645-UOTZ01000645.1-compost-metagenome-genome-assembly--contig:-NODE-645-length-28864-cov-7.863341_pt1 | contig 28864 bp, 17 predicted proteins | sample MGYA00238144_ERZ746983 | MGnify/ENA primary metagenome ERZ746983 (study PRJEB28759, sample SAMN06268863) | compost metagenome | isolation source: single cell | place: USA: California, Emeryville, Joint... | reverse complement strand
CAAAGACATTATGAGGCTGATCAAAACAGTCAGCCAAGATTTCTCTCAGATTCACGATCGAGCTCGACAAGGATACAGCGACTTCCAGCAGATAGCAGAAGGCTCGATCTCCAAAGTCTTTACAGCCAAGTCAAAGCTGGATAAACAGCTATATGCGATCAAAGTTCTAAATACTAAATCCAACACTTACCAAAGAGCTCCTCACCAGTGCTGGGATCTCTTTATGAAAGAAATCCACTATCTCTCGCGATTTAGCGAGCACCCTAACATCATGTCGATCGTAGAATTTGACTATGACTCAGAATATGAGCAAGCATATTACGTCATGCCATATTGCCCTAACCTGCGACAACTTCGCAACCAAAAGAAAAAAGTCCATTCCCCGAGGCGAAAACCGATTTTAAATACAAAGAAACTGATCTCTGACTGCGCAGCAGCTCTTCAATACGTATATGAAAAAGAGAAGATCGCTCATGAGAACCTGAAGCTCGAAAACATCTTCTACTCTGAGGCTGACAAGCGGTTTCTTGTCTCAGACTGGCGAGGTTTTGCGAAAAACCTCCAAATGACCCCAAGATCTGATGTTGACAGCATCTTTGTGGCTCCAGAGTTACACGATCTCTCTGGGTCGTTCCCATCGATCTCTGAGCCATTAAAAGCTGATGTTTATTCTCTAGCTCTAGTATCTGCGGAAGCTTCTGGGATCAGTCTGCCTCAATTGGAGGAGGAATATGATTATGAAGAGCAAGTTGAGGAGCTAATTCCGACTGTGATCGAACTTCTTCAAGCCAATGGCACAGAGAGACAAGTAATTGACCTTATTAAGAAGATGACGAAGATAAGACCTGAGCACCGCTGCTCAATGCAGTCACTACTTTCTAAGAGGACTGTTGATCCTGACAGCGTCAAATCAGCAGTGTTAATCAGGCTCTGTAACCAATTTAAGACGCTACAAGCAGATTATTTTACTCGCTGGAAACGGAAAGCCGAGAAGCAGAAATTGCTGGAAAATGGAGTCACTTTCGCAAAAATCATCATTACGAGTATCAATAACCGAGAGCACCTCATGAGACAAGCTTTTGAGCGTTGGAGAGAATCAGCGCAAAACTGCGGCCCTAGCTTCTTTGACCGAACAGACATGACTGGCTCAATTTCACAAAGCGATCGTGCTCTTGATATACTTGCAAAACTTCGCACAAAGCAGCTGTCCCATGCTTTATATCGACTGAAATTCAATAACACCCTCCTCAGTGGAGTCCGAATCCCTCCAGAAAAACGCAGATTTCTTGTCATCGTGAAGTGCTTGCAGCGGTACGTCAAAGACTATCTCGCAGCTTGGAAAAAAACCACTGATTCAACCATTTTATTGAGTAAAAGACATCATCAGATCCAGGGATCAAGCAGCCATGGATCCCCAAAAAGCGAAATTTCAAACTCAATGGCGTTAGCACTCAAGAAAGTGTTTGCGAAGAGGTACATTGAAGGGTTTTCGGCGCTCAAGCAAAACGACAACAGGTTTAAACTTTTGAAAGTGTGTCTCGGGAGAATTCAGGAAGCAATGAAAGCCAAAAAGACGATAGCTTTTGAGATTTGGAAAGGACAATCCACAATAAAAATCATGCGTAATTTCCATTATGCGCTGGAACTAGAAAACGCAATTCGTAATCTTTCAAGAAAAATGCTATTGGCAGCATTCACAAAGATCAAAGTACACGGCATCGTCGATTATCAAAAATCTTACCTTCAAGCCATTTGGAAATGGAAACTTAGCAACTGCGAGGCAAGGTACTATGTCAGGCAAGAAATGTTTGTGAAGAGAGCGCGTGCTCTTGCTCAACTTATTGTCACGCTCGAGTCTCAAGAAAAGAATGCCTTAAGAGAAGCCTTTAATAAAATCTACGCTCAGCATCTAAGAAACCCAGCAGATAAAAGCTGTCGTGTGAAGTACCTCGCGATGGTGATTCAAAATAAAATGCGAAAAAGTCTATGGGAGTTGAAAACCTTGAAGGCGGAAATTGACCGAGATAATGCAGAAAGAAAGCAAATTCAAACCCAAGCCGCCGGTAAAGCTGCTAAAATACTCGTGAAACGAATTGCCTATGAGAAATCTAAATGGTTCTTCCGATGGAGAGAGTATGTCCTTGAAGAAAATCACCTCGAGCAGAAGGCACGTCTAATGGATAACAGGTATCTCAATAGACAAAAGACACAAGCGATTTCTGAATGGAAGCAGATGCTATTGCGAGCAGAACGGGCGAATCATCGAAGACTCCAGGGCGCTTTAATCCTGAAAACGCTAGTGAACTACAGAGTTGGTTTGGCCAAGCATTGCTTCACAAGGATGAAACAGTTATTCGCTCAGAAAGTTATTCGAAAGGAACAGAAGATACTGAAGTCCGTTGAGGCGTTCGCTTATATTCTAGCTTCCAAGCTGCAAATGAATCAAAGATTTGCTTTTGAAAATATCGTTTTCAGGAATAATATGATAAAACAGAGATCGAAGATGATGGCGGTGAACCAAATGGTTCGTCTGAGGAAGTTATACGAGCTGGTAGCTATGTACAGATACCTGACTCGTTGGAGACAGGTAAATCGCAAATTTAACCCATGGTTCAAGAAATCGATACATCGAATTGCAAAGGGATCGACAATCAACTTCCAAATCGCCTTTTGGAGACTCAAGGATTCTGTTAACTATGAAGGCGTGAATCTTTCAGATATTAAGATTAATGCAGCAAAGAAACTCATGGCTTCTTTGACTAAACACTATGAATTAGAACTATCCTGGGCATTTTGGAAAATGGATTCGATAAGAACTTCTCCTGAGACTGAAAACTCCAATGACACTTTCTTGTCGGAAGAATTCAAGATAAGAGGTATTCTCTCCTCTGTGAAAAAGGTCAGAGGCGACAGAAGCCAGGAGCTGCAACTGTCTGATCTAAAGACGAAAGAGCAGCAATATGAGAAAGCGAAACTTAGCCTTTTCAGAAACGTCCTCGGTAAGCATTCTCCTGAGAAAAGTTCAATGCAAGATAGCTTTAAAGTTTGGAAGACCAATTCATTAGGAATCTCCAAGTCAAGCACTGAGGCTCCTTCAAGAGATCGAGATTTGAGTTTCTTCCTGAAGAGCGGAAATCTTGAAATTCTGACGAAAAGGCTCGATCGCTTAATTCTAAACGCCAAGAAATCAGCCTTTTCCACGCTTTCTGATTATTAAAAGGCAGTCGTTTATGGCAGATCTAAGCTTACTTCAATTGATATGGCGTGAAAATTTTGGAAAAATAATAATAATTTTGAAAAGAAGGAGTTGGTAGTAACATTGGTGGGTCAGAATCTTCACAAACTTCTTAAAATTGTTAATAATTCCCTTACCTTTTTTTCCTTCCCCCCTTTTTCTGTTTTTAGCAAGTTTTCAGCGAATAAATCCATGCTATTTATTTTTCATATATTTGCCAATTTTCTTTTTGTAAATATTTTTCTTAGAAGCAAGTGGCCCAGACAAGCTCATTCAACTTCGAGCGCTTTTCCTGCTGTATGTTGCTTTTTTGAGATTTTATTTATTGGGAAATTCATTATCAAATTCACTATGCCATATCTTTCTAACCTGTCTTCCAATACACTAGAAAAATTATTGGTGATTCAATAGTAGTAAAAAATTTCATCGTAATAGTATATATATTTGACGTGCTTAATCAAGAATATTTACAAATTATTGTCTATAATATCAAAAATGCGTGAAAAATAAAAAAACTGAAATTCCTTGATATGTCAGTTCAAAAAACCTGAGTTTCTTTATATATTTATCTTATAAAAACTTCTCATATATTCTTCTTGTAAGCTGTTAGTGGTATTGACAGTTAGATCAGTAAGCTCTTTGTCTTCATTATCTTTGAGGTCGGTTTCGTTGTCAAGCTTTCATAGATATCTATTGATTTTTTAAACAAGGCCTTCGCCTTCAAAATCGATGACTTTTTTCGCTGGAGCTCTCCAAGAGTACACAACGCATCTGCATAAAGTTCCGTCTGCTGAGAACCTGATGATGTTAACTTTTCGAGGCAGTTATTCAGCATTTTCTTAGCCTCCTTTATGTCTTTTCCTTCAGCGACTACTTTCGCGATTTCTATTTCGTTCTGGATAACATCCTGATGGCTGTTTCCAAGCAAATCCTCCTTAGTTTTCAGACTATCTTTCAAATACTTCAAGGCACTTTGAAGTTTATACTGCATTCGTAAAGTCCTTCCAATGTGCATGTTGCAGTCAGCGATTTTTAGCTTGTTGGCCTCAGCGTTTCGTTTCGAATAAATATTCTTCGCGTTAGTCAACAATTCACGTGTTGCCTCCGGTTGATTTTGAGGGAAGCTCGCAATAGCGATCTTCAAAAGCACATCTGCCACTCTCTCGTGATCTCTCCCAAAATGATCTTCAGCAAGTGCAAGAGCATGGGTGTACTTCTCAATGGCTTTGGGGAATTTTTCTTGCTTGTAGAACAAGTCACCTTCAAGGATCAAGTTTTCAAGGAAAAACAGATTATTTTTTCCCTTGAGTTTCTCGAGAACTCTTGAGCCTTGCTCGAGATACAACTGAGCGTCATTATTGAACCCTTTTATGAGACAAGAATCAGCAAGAGCAATAAGACATTCTCCTACATCTTTTATGGACTCTTTGCTCGCATTGCTGAGGATGAACAGCGCCTGTTGGTAGTGGTTGATCGCAGAGTCTTCATTCTTCTTTGCGTGCTCGATCTTCCCAAGGTTGAATTCGCAAGTAGCAACGTAAGGATGCTTGTACCCGACCACCTTCTTGCTGATATCTAAGGCATTTTCTAAAATTTTCTTTGCAGCATCATATTCTTCTGTTTTGATTAATACTTTGCCCAACTCGATGTATGATTGAAGAGAACTTAAATGTAATTCACCAAAGGCGATTTTTCTGCTTTCAGCCGCTTGTTTATAGCTTTTGCTCGCTCCGATCCAATTCTCTTGACCTTTTTGAGTGTCTCCAAGTAGGTGGAAGCATTCGCCGACTTTTGCGTTGCCATCGCCAAACATTTCTCGATAAATTCCAAGAGCTCTAGTCAAGCACTGCTCCGCTTTGCTCAATTTCTCGAATTTTTGCAGTATCTTAGCGTATTCGACCAGATTGTCAGCGGCTTTTTCGCTACTTGACCCATAGAGGTCTTCGTAGCTTTCGAGGGCTTTTTCGTACTTTGAAAAAGCCTCATTAACTTTGTCTTCTTTTGTGTCATCGAGCGAGTTATCCGATTTTATGAGCTGCGAATTCTTTTTAGAGCCATTCAGACTGTGGATTGAGAGGCATCTCTCAAAGTTTTCGATCGCATCGTCCAAACTGTTATTACTGAGAGAGGCTCTCGCTGTCTCAAAGGCATCATCAGCGAGCGGGTCTGGATCCACATAAGACAAAGAATCCAGACTTTTCAGTGAATTTACATAGTTCTTGGTCTTTTCAAAGAGTGTCAACAAATCGATTCTGTAAGACAGATCCTTCTCAAGCATAGACTCGAGCAGGCTTCCGAAGGTAAGATCTGGAAATACCTCGTTTTGACTCATTCTGGAGATGATCTCAGCTTTTCTCTCGTCATGGCTTCCAGTAGTGGACTCTCTGAAATATTTTAAGTCCTCTTCCGAGCATCCAAAGCAAAGGAGCAGCACGACACCGAGCGAAAACACATCAGCTTTGCTTCGAGACTCCAAATTGTCATTTTCCTTTGATTCGTTCTCGTCCGGGTTGGAGTTGGTTTTTTGGAGCTCTGGAGCGATGAAATATTTCGCTAATTTGTAATTGTTGAGCTTGTTAAGAGGGATCTCGGAGCCATGATGAGGACCGAGAGCAGATTTGTACCACCCTCCGAGTTTAAAAGTTCCATTTATTTCAAAAATATTGGTAGGATCGATTCTTTGGTGAGTTAGACCGTAATAAACATGCGCGTGGTAGAGCGCGTCAACGATATGATTCAGCATCAGCAAAACCCGCTTGGCTGGAATCGGTCCTCTCTCAATGATTTTCTCTAAAGAAAGTCCAAAAGGAAGACTACAAGCAATCTCCAGTGTGGAACTGAAATATTTTTCAACGGTGAGTGGTAGGACGTGCTCATGGGAAGCTATTTTTGAAGACTTGTGCAGTCCTTCTTTGATGATGTGATAGGTTTCTTCATCTGGAGCTTTTATAATCTTGAGGACCAGCTCCTTTTGGCTTCTTATCTCTTGAACATGATAGATGGTTGCATTTCCTGTCATCACGATAAGATGAAGGATTTTGTAGTTAGTGCACAGCCAGGTATTCATTTGGGATAAGTTGTTGTTGGTTTTTTTTTTGTTAAAACAATACCGATATTTATACAGTAGCATTTGAATTGTTTAATTAAAGACCGGTTCTAATCAGTATAATCGGCCTGATATGATTAAACCAGTTTTTAAATTCAGTAAATTAAGATCTCTTCTGAATCAAAAATAAAATTCTCTATAAAAAGCTCTTATTTGTAGAGTAACGCTCTCTAATATCGCCGAGAAAGTGTTTTGGTCTATCACATTAGATGCCAAGCTGTCCTGATATGCTTGGATAGGAATGATGAAGGAAGGATTTTATGAGAGTGAGTAAATGCGTAAAATTGAGAGTTATCAGAGATGAGCAGGTCGCTACTGATTTTGATTCATCAATTTATTTAATCGAGCAACCTGCACTCGATTACTAGCTCTAAGCTAATATTAGATTCAAGACTATCGATCTACTGGTAAAGTCCTAACTATCAAGAACGAATATCGCGCTAGACGTTGCTTGATGTTGTTCAACATGCTAATACTGCTGGGACGTGCCTTTATTATAAATTTCACTCGAGGCAGGATATATACTCAGACTTCATGAGTGAGCTTTAATTGCATGAGAATCGAAGACTATGAGTACAGCATGCTTCAGTCTCCTGACAACATAAAATTGTTGAGAAACTGACCGAAGAAGAACGGAAAAGAGTCTTAGAGGCAATTAGGAAAAGAATTAAAGAAAACTTTATTGATAAGAATGAGCCTGCTGTTGTCGAGCTCTTATTACTTGTGGGAAAGAAGCCATAATTATTACAATCTTCGACTCAGATCACTCAGATGAAAGTGAAGACTCTAATTTTACTTAATTCATAATTAGCTTATCCATTTTTCGTTCGGGAACTAGGAGCTTTACACAATTCACAAGAGTATTTCTTATGACAAACTATACACTAACCCAATTTACTTAAATTCAAATATGTTTTCCTAAAATACTGCCTCTGGAGGGACCGATAAAGGTGAACCAAGAAACAATTAATATCGAGAAAAACTCCTCTAAAATATAGTGAGCAATCACAATGCGAGTTCATATTCTGTCACTTTGTATTATTTCCATCAATCTCAAAGGCGAGATGGAGTCTTCTTCTTAATTAAGATAGTATTTTCCCACGTGTCCTTTCAACTGATATCGAAATTTGTTGACTCTTGCTTTTTTATTTTAAATCATATCATATATTAATTTTACGCCGAAGAACAAATATTAATTCTAAGTCCTTACAAATATTCGCATCAACATGATTCCTTCTGCAGAAGAACTTAAATCAAAGTGGGATGCTTATTCAGATTTGTATAGCACAAAATACGAGAGAAACACTCTTACTTTCGCCATCTCACTCTCATCGATGTTACAAATATTCGAAGAAAAACCTTTAAGGATACTCGAGATTGCCTGCGGGTCAGGTTTGTTTAGTCAATATCTCGCACAAAATCTCGACTATGAATGCAGTGTAACAGCTATCGATATCTCAGACGGAATGATCACGAAAGCAAAATTACTCTCAACCAAATATCCTTCGCTGCCGAATGTTAAGGTTTCTTATGAAGTTGGAAATGCAGAAGAACTTACAAATATTACTGACGAATCAGTTGACGCTTACATAGCAAATCTCTGTCTTCATTTGACTACTGACCCCAAGAAAATGCTTCAGGAGCTAAGAAGGGTACTAAAAAATGGGAAAAGATTCGGGCTCTCAGTATTAGGAATCGAGGAGAATGTTACGTTCAGGACGGCCGTTACATCAGTTTTTACAGAGTTGGCAGAAGAAATTCCAGCGCTAAAACCTTCTAACATGAAGAGATCGATTTTTTATCTTGGTGAGAAGGAAGACTTGATAAAGTTAGTCGAAGAAGCTGGCTTGGAAGTTGATTATTGCTGGTATCAAAGAAGTTGCTGTAATTGCATGGCAATTGAGGACTATGAGTACAGTATACTTCAGTCTCCGGATCACATCTCTTTAATGGAAAAATTGACTGAAGAAGAGCGGAAAAGATTCTTAGAAACTATGAGGAAGAGAATTAAAGAAAACTTTATTGATAAGAAAGAACCTGTTGCAATCGAAGCTCTATTACTTGTTGGAAAGAAACCATAGCTATAGTCCCTAGGACATAAGAAGAAAGCACTTAGTTAACAAAACCATAACAAAAAAATTATGAGTCTAAAGAATTAATTGATTCCCAATGTTAAATTTGCTTTCTTTCATTGCAACCTCTCTTAGTCGACAGGAGTGGAAATGTTGAAAAACAATTTTGAGAACTACTTTAACTTATTAATGTACAATTTTGTTAGCCTCTATTGACTTTTTCTTCATTCCCAGAACTTGCATACAAATCTTGATTTCCTCCATATGAAGTACTAAAGAGCAAGCTTGACCTAAATCGAGTCTTATGCATAAGTAAAAACTCTAAGAAGCTCTTTCTATCTGAACGGGTTTATATTCTGCCTACTAAGGAGCAGCTGGAAGATTTTTTTAATAGCTTCCAAAATTTTGCTTTTTTAAATTTTAATTAAAATAAGGGGGTGATTTATGAATTGGAATATGTGCCTTGAATACTGAAATAATATTCCGGTCAAAGCCCATTGTACTCCCAAAAAGCATGCTTTTCAGTCAAGATCAGCCAGCAGTTTATGGGATATAATCTGGTTTTTTTGGTGAAAACTAGGTTACAGATTTTAATTTCATAATACTATTATATTGCTGTCGAGGCAACACAAAAAAAAAACAACTGCATAACGTGTTCTGAAAGTCATTTTGCTAGCATAAATTGCTTTTTTACCTGTCGCCTTGGCATAAGGATAATATAAGAGGTGAAAAGATATTATAAAAAACACGATATTTATCTATATCACAAAGGATATTATTATAAAAAAATTTATCTATATAAGCATTCGCAAAGCTATAAGAATCTAAATAAGTCTATAAAACTAATAACTAAATCAAAATGATCCCTACATCTGATGAAATTAAGGCAATGTGGAAGATGATGGCTGATTTGTATGCCAGAAAGATAGAGAAAAACAATCTTCCTTTGGCAATCTCCCTTTCATCAATGCTTCAACTATGTGAAGAGAAACCTTCAAAAATCCTCGAAGTGGGCTCTGGATCAGGCTCGCTCAGTAGATATCTTGCACAAAATCTCGATTACGAATGCAATATCACAGCTGTGGATATCTCTGACGAAATGATTACAATAGCCAAGTCGCTGTTTACCAAATATCCTATCCTGCCTAATGTCAAGGTATCTTATGAAGTCGCTAACTCAGAGGAGCTCACAAACATTCCTGATGAATCAATTGACGCTTATCTATCGGCTCTCTGCCTCCATCTGACTAGCGATCCAAAGAAGATGCTTCAGGAGCTCAAGCGAGTCCTGAAAAAGGGGAAGAGATTTGGTCTCTCAGTCGCAGGTCCAGAAGAGAACGTTACGTTCGCGTCAACGCTGTCATCAGTCTTTAAAGAATTAGAAGAAGAAATTCCCAAATTGAAGAGCCCAAAAATAATGCGGTCTCCCTTTTATCTGGGCAAGAAGGAAGATCTAATCAAGTTGGTGGAAGAAGCTGGTTTGGAGGTTGACTATTGTTGGGTTCAAAGCGGTCCTTTGAATATTCTAAAATTTGAAGACTATGAATCGCTTGTCCTTAAATCTCCCGGCTTAGTCAAAATGATGGAAACATTGACAGAAGAAGAGCATAAGAAGTTCATGGAAGCGATAAAGAAGAGACTCTACGATAAATTTATTGATATCAAAAATCCTCTTGTAGTCGAAGCGGTACAGCTTATTGGTAAGAAGCCCTAAAGATTACAAAATTATTATGATTATATAAAGAGTTGCTTGATATTCTATTAAATTTCATATTGAATCTATGAATCTCTCGATATGATTAAAAAAACTTGAAGTAAAATCAGCAAGCATGAAATCTATTTTAAAAAGTCTTTCGAAACGTTCAGAACAAAGCGGACTCGCAATAATGCTTTGAGGAGAAGAATGAATGAAAAAATGAGGCTATCGATGAAGCTCAGTGAGCAAACCAATCAATATTCGCTTAAGAAGAACAATAGTTATTTTGGAACAATAGTGGAGTGATAAATTTCATCAGTAATGCTTTGCATAACTAATGTAAAATTATGAACACAATAGATAAAATTATTTGCTATCAAAGTTGCTATCTTTTCATAAAGTTTAAAAAGAAAAGTTTGCTATCTTTTTTTATTTGCAACTGAAATTTCAATTTTACATTCCTCTCTTCTTAGAAAATCTTGCAGCCTGTCTCACAGTTCGGAGTCTTTTTTGGAATTGACTCTGGCTTTTCCGAAATCAAATACCTGCTCTCGGTAATGCTTCTCTGTTCCATATTATCTTCATTCTCCATGGCCACTTTCGGAGATTTTAGTTTTATTTCCCTTGGAGACAAAAGCTTCTCCTCAAGGTCTCCGAGAGGCTGCTGATTGAGCTGAAAGCTATAGTTCGTAATTCCGAAGTTACTTGCATAGGAAATATCAGTCTTTTTCCTCGGGACCTGAGTCTCGACCTCGTCTTCATCATCTTTTCCCATCAATTCCCCCAACTTATCTCTCGGAGAATCCATACTCTGACTTTTTGGAGCTCTTTCTGAATCACAATAGCTGAGCTGACGCTGCAATATTTTATTCTGCTTTTCGATAAGCACCTCGAGAATCTGTTCGAAGGCTTCATCTACTTGTCTGTAACTGCGCGCTGAGACACTGAAAGCCTTGATATTATGTTTCTGGAGTATTTCACTGCTGAGAGTGAAGAGGCTTGAACCTTTCTTTTTCAGGTCTCTCTTGTTGGAAATAGCAAACAAAGTTACTTTTGAAGAAATATCTGTATTAAATTCTTCAATGAGGCTCTGTGTTTGAAATACAGATTTTTCATCCATAGAGTTGTAAACATAGACCACAGCGTCTGCACTTGAAACGTGAGTGTGGATTTGATGACTGAAGTTTTCATCGCTTGGAGAATCCCAAAGGGAAATTTTGATTGCTTTGTCACCAAAGTGCAGAGTGTTCAAATGATTTTGCATGCCAAAAGTCGCTTGGTGTTCCTCAATGAATTGCCTACTGCAGAACTGGCGGATAATCGAAGATTTTCCACTCATGGCTGGTCCGATAACGAGGATCTTGAAGAAATAGTCGTAGGCATCTCGTGATGCTGTACGCGAGTGGTGCGCATTCACAATAGGAGATTTGATCCCTCCCATCCAAGAAGGAAGCTGAGTTTTTCCTAAACTCGGCTTGAGGAGTGGGAAACTCTGTTCTTTAGTGATATGACTCGATAATACTTGAAAGCTTTGATCATCTGAGGTGGACATCCTTATTAATCTGTATGATTAGCGTTCTTAGTAATGTGAAATTTAATTGTGTTTTAAAATGACAACAGCACCAAACTGAACTTTATCTTTTTTCTGCTCAGAATTAATTTTGGTTCCTTTTTCTTCTTGAAGTTCCTGGAAATGATTCTTGGAAAGAACTGCACATAGCATACCTATAGAGCAAACCGACTAATATGAAAGTTAGTGCTGCATTAACGACTGATTTGGATCTTTCTTATTTTGAATAGTTTCATCGTATAATAAGGACCTAATTAATTGGATTTCAACTGAAACTATTGAGTACAATAAAGAGCTGCGTGCATATCATATGGTTAGCCTGATGTTAACCTTAGACAACGAGATAAATATTTTGAGGTCTTTATGTAAATCTAATGATCATTAGAATTTAGAAGTATTATTCTGTCCTCTAAGATCGCCTCAAAGTTTTTTCTGGAGCATGAAATTCTCTTGTAGGAGCATGACAAATTTCGTGACCTCCTTATTTATTACTACATCATCATTGCTTCTATTCATCTAATCTATGAGAAATCGAAGAGTAGTCTTTAATCTTTTCTCCTTCAAATCACTCAACTTATGTATTAAGAAATATGAAGAGTTATTTCTGCAGTTATCATAAAGTCAATTTGTAAAATGAGATCAGGTTCCTATAAAACTCATAAGTTGTGTTTACTTTACTCTGAATTACATGCGAAAATTGATCAGATTCATAACATGGTAGGCAGGATCGCCTATAACAGAAAAAATACTGCAAATTTAAACATATACAGAGAACAGAATAGCTTTATGAATTAAATTCTTTCTATAGTAGCCCACGCGCAGCATTGAATTCCTGAATCCCTTGGTTGAAGGTCTCAACTAATGCTCGAGGATCTTTTTGAGCCGCTTTTTTGATCTGACGATAGATTGACGTATAGCTGTTCACGGCTTGCCTTTCTTTTTCTCTGCATTCCTTGTAAATGTTATAGAAGATCGCGAAATAGACATTGTTAATTGCATTGATGGCACTTCGTTGATTCATTATCATCTGATTAAGTTTCGAGGTTTTCGCTAGTTCAATAGTAATCAACGTTGCACCTAGCAAAGAGCTGCATAGTGGTGGGCGATTTAAGTCTTTTGTTGAGAACTCATAAACTTCTTTAATAAAGCTCTCATAAATATTCAAAAACGCAAGAATTTGTAGCAATCCCAGCATTCCAACGCTTCTAAGGTCCTTTGCTGGATCGCGGGTAAATCCGATTAATTCCCAATGTGCTCCTTTTGCAGGACAGTTATAATTTCCTGTGAGCTTTACATAAATCGTTCGAAGCACATTGAAATGAAGCGGGTTTTTAGGATCATAAGGCACGGCAGAAAACGCAATAATTTGATCTTTTTCATTGGCTAATGACACAGGTAGCCTGGCTGCGGTGCTACAGCTCATCGTAATTTTCTCCAAGAAACTTAGTTTCTGCACCGTCGTCAGTAGCTTCTCTTTCGACAGGTTTAAGGATTTGACATAAGCCCAAAATGAGGGGAAACTGATTACACTACTGGATAAGAGCAGTGAGTTATCTGGTGATAAGGAATTAAATAAATTACCTGGAGTAAACATGCGGGTTTGACGAAGGAACGACTTCAACCTTTCTCTTGTATTCCCATTCTGGAAAGTCTTCTCTAATGCTTGATAGATCGCAAGGATCGTCATCGGGATCTTCTTTTACGGTTATAGCAGATAAGTCCAATTTGTCAAGTCCTTTGATCCAAATAGGACTTTTTTGACTTCTTGGACCACCATCTTGTTTCTCATCGGAGTTACTCGGTGCCCTGTTCTTCGATCCTATCGACGTATCTGCTTTGGTTGCATGGAAAGAACTTTCGTTATTATTCGCTAACTCCGAAATTTTTTGTAGCGACTCAGCTTTGTGCTTTAATGGAAGAGATTTTGCTGAGACAGTGTTAATAGGTTTTGTCGTGCGCAGCCGAACAAGTCTTTCTTGTGTCGCCGGGACAATTCCACGAACTTGTTCTTCTGCTCCCAAAGGAATCGTATTAATTTCAGTTCCTTGAATGGGTTGAAGTATACACACGTTGTTTTCCATTGTGACTATAGATTATTACGTGAATAGTTGCCTTTTGATGGAGGGTCTCAGTTTTTCAAGTCAAATTTGAAAAGAATTATTTTTGAACGCCTGCATTCGTGAGCGTTAAGTCCAGTGCTGATATCATAAATTTGCCATACTGAACAGAATTATGGAAATTAATATCGAAGTTCGATTAGCTATCAAAATTTTCAAACTTTAATTCCAAACAAAACAGCTAAAAATGATTAACCCATTTCATCGATATGTTTCTATGCTCAAAAATGGGAAGCTTCCTACCCCATTCCACCCTTGTGTGGATCAAGTGCATAAGAAAAGCTATTACTACTTTCAAAAAGCAGCTGGCTTGGATATATTTACTGCCTTTTAGTCGGATAAAATGTGCCTTGCCTTTGTTACTGACAAAATTAAGTAATCTTTGGTACCTATCGCTATTCCATAAGATGAGTGGTTTTATCTCTATAAGCTTCTAAACTTGCCTTCCAGGATTTATTCAGTACTGTCACCATAGTAATAAGGGTACGAAGCACCCAAATTCGACGCCCAAGGGCAAGGATAGAATGAAAATAGAAAACCTTAAAATATTCTCTCTCTCTCCCTTAATTCAATTCAGGAAGGCTATTTAAAACCATCGAATCGACTTTGAGAAGGGAGATCCTTTTTACTTATAACTTCATACATTTATGACAATCAAGTAACCAAGGCGAAGAATTTAATCGAATATGTAGTTGAAATACTGGATAACAGATATTTCACGAAAAATATGTATGAAGTATTTATTCCTTCGCCTCCTTATCTTTGCGCAAGACTAGTCTATTTTCGCTTTACTATTTGACTCTTTATCCGTTGAAATTTTTTCAGAAGCTTGCAGTTCGCTAAGTCCTTCGTCAAATATGAATGATGAACGATCCATATCCAAGTATTCAGACTCGTTCTGATTAACGTCATTGTTTATCTTGCGCAACGTCATCAATACCCTCTTTTCGGCGTTGAGGAATCTCTCTCTGATCAGATTCTCCATGTTATCAAGGCCATCTTATTTAAAAAAAAAGCTTAATTTATTTTATGAGCTTAGTAACTACCTTTGATGTCCTTTTCCACTTGCTGATGAAGATCCTTGGAAGGAATATGGATAAAATCTTCGATCATCGGATACGTTTCGAGAATCATCTTCTTCTCTTCTTTTGTATAAGTAGTTTGCTTTCTTCTATTATTCAACAGCAGCTTCAGTTTCTTGTCTCCTTTCACGATGATATCTCCGATCAAGTGTATGATCAAACTGATGATCAAAGCTGCCCCTAAAATAATCCACAATCCTGCTAGTTGAAAAAGGTCGAGGTTAGCAGCAGATTGATTGCAGCTATTATCAAGCGGAGCGACGTTTATATACTTATTCACGTAATCTTGTAACCTTTTCGAGAGGAATTTTAAGGGGGGAAAAAATTGAACTTCATTTACTGATCTCCTTCTTTGAAATTAAATAGCTTAAGGTTCATGAAGTCGATGAATGTGGCATCTGCTGTTGGAGGATACATGAACCCGTAGTTGAAATTCACAATGTAATCTGAAGTGGTATAAGTTCTACAAGGATATTCGGCGGCAAAATTATCAATCGCAGCAGCATCAGCAACAAACCCATCGATTGTTTCATTGAGAAAGTTTTCTTTCAATTCCTAACGAAATAAATTTAAGCCCTGGTTTCAAGGTTTATGATTACTATAGCGTATTCTGGTCCCCATTCAATTAACGAGAGGTTTTTCAAATTATAAGCACCAATCATGTCGTGGTAAATTTTATAGGTCTCAATACGATAATTTCCCGCAGCGGCCTCTACAAGCGTCGTGAACTTTGCTAGTTAAGACATGATAACAGATAAAGAGTTGCAAAATTACGTATTGGCGTATTGCTCGCAAGTTTTGTCGTCAAATCGGCAGTGTACGTTGCTGAGAGCACCAAGACCATGAACCAGAATGTCAAAAACATAATTCTAGCAGAGAACTTTTGTAATCGAATTTCTGAAGCGAAGAATAAACTCGAGAAGGCTTGCCACAGCATCTCAGCCAAGTTTTTCATACAGATCCTTCTATTCTTACAAGAAAGGGTCTGCTCCTCAAAAATGAATGTAACGATGCCGGTTATAAATGTGGTGGCCAGGATGAGAACCCAGAGCCAAGTTTCGAAAGATGAGAGGAAGGACCAGAAGTCCTCTTTTGATTTGGTTGCAGCTACCATCTTCAGTCCAGAGGAATACGTGGGCAACGAGAACTGGAGACCTTGATTCATCTTAGCAGAGGTAATCGGAATACCAGCCGACGCAAAGGTTGCGGTCCCATTAAGCGTTGCTTCAACCATTGAATCCCAATCTGTGCAGACAAGGACCCAATTTGAACCCGCCCAACCCGCACTAATCGCAATAGAGCTAACAACATAGTTAGAGATGAACTAGCATGCATTTTTCACCTGATCAACGCGACATCGTATCCACTAGCGTCAGCTGTCTTCGCGATGATGTCTGTGCCCAAAGAGCTGGTTCCAATCGTGCATTTGACCATGGGAATATTGGGCGATATATAGATCACATAATCAGGACCAGCGCAATCACAACGTAACAGCAGGCAAAAAAGAATGGTGGTGAAGGTTAGCAAGTATTTGTTGGCCATTCGACGTAGCTTCAAGTAAATAAATGCTTGAAATTTAAATATTCTGTAATATATAAATAAAAACCTTTATTCTAATGCAATTAATTATGTGAAAAGCTTGCGTTTAAAATGAATTAGATGAATTTTCCTCTGGTTTATGAAGAAATAGCTGAAGCTCAACGGATGATTTTTGAGAAGAAAAAAAATTATCTCCTCGAAAATCTACGAAAATATCATCAATTTAATAGAGAAATATCAATTAAGCAATATTGAACAAGTGTGGAATGCATCTCAGGACAATTATAAACCATTGTGAGCCTAATACCTGTGCGTAGTAATGTAAGGACAGCACAGCATTCATGTATTTGATTGGACTCTGATTGTCCAATGAAGCGTAAGGAATAAGTTTGAAAATTAGTCGAAATTTTTATTTCTAATTTACTCTTGAGCATGATAATTAAATCAATATCGGCATTTATCGTTTTGCATAAAATTTCACAAAAGATCTTCTAGTCATCAGCACACAATTTCGTTAAAATCCTGGGTGTTATTCATTTTTTATCGGATCTGCCATATCTCAAATATTTCACTTGGTCAGATTTTAAAAAGTTAAGGAGTTTCATCATATCCTAATTTCTAAAACTCTTTTACTCCGTCCTTCATGCTGCTTTTAATAAAAATGAAGTGTTATATGTGAAGAAACACCGCCAATTCTTGCAACTTGATGGACCAGTACAGTTACTTCTTCCAAATCAAGAGAGAGAGCTTAACAATGAATTTTTATGAAAGATAATAGGACAATCACGGAATATCATTTGTTTCTCAACTGATATACTCTATACGATAAAACATGATGAAACGATATATTTTTCTCAAAACTTGAGATTCTGTGATACAATATCCTCGTTACTCAGCCAATCATTTTGAGTTAGGATACTTTGAGTCAGAAATACTAAAAAAAACTCAGTTCAAAGAAGCAGTGCTCATAACTCTGAGCCGTTCTCAATTATTTCCACTCCTCGCAGGATAAAAAGGAGTCCCTGGATAAATTCGCAAAAATATTTCCAATTTAGAAGTTGTCAGGCATTTTCATCAAGGATTTCTATACTGCGCTTGGGAAAATACTATGCACTAATTTCTGGCATCCCTAATTGATGGGGCAAGAGTCAATTCATGGTTTTTCGAGATCTGAGAAACTTGCTCTGTTTTTTTTTTTTCCTCTCTTTTTGGATATACATGATTAATTTTTTGAAACTGATCATTACGAGACTGTTTCCTGCATCTAAAAACGGATTGTAGACGACATGAAGTAGTATTGTGGTTCTACAAATCCAGCAATGGAAAGTGTACACAAAATTGAGAGAACATGATATTTTCTATAGAGCAGTCAGGAATATTAATTAATTCAATGCAAATATTACTCCGCTTCCCATTGTAGTTACTTTGAGTTATCACCTATCAATAGAAGCCCAATTCGGCAGTAATCTTTACTCTCCAAAAGATCTTCGTCTAAGAGTACCTAAAGAAACTAATTTTAAAACTGCTGGTTTGATTAGAACAGTAAGGAGTTAAATTCAATCAAGGTGCGAAAAGTTTAAACATTTTATTCCTTATCAAATAATAAAAACGCTGCCGAAAACATAATGAAAAATGGCGACAATCCAGGCACAGGAAAGAAATCGGGCACAAAAATGAGCCAAGTACATCCTTTAGGAATTAAAGACAACGGCTCGTTATCAGGACTTGACGAAAAACATGCTGATAAGCACACATCACGAATTGACACCACCGAAAAGAAAGAAACAGAGGCTGTATCCTGTGTCGATCAGATGCTTCGCCTCGAAGAATCCAATTTTAAATATAAAAAAATGTTCGGAACCCTTTTTGATGATGAAGACGATAGTGGCAACTTAGAGGATGGTCGGATCTCCAAATACGAGTACGCGAGGCTAAATATGCAAGAGTTTGGGCTCCTCTTCTTCTCGATCTCTGGTATTCTCCTCTCAATCATGGCAGTAATTTCTTCTTCGCTTCTCAATATCATCGAAGTTAGTATGATTTAGAGTTTGAGGGACTGAGAACTTACGCAATGGAAACAGACGTGGCGCTCTGGTTGATCTTCGTCTCCTCAAAAATCTTAAGTGAATTTCAAATCACCTGCAGACTTGTGTGTCTAATACGCGTTATCTAGTCGTTCTCACGTGGCTTCGTTATCAGCAATCAATTAAATTTATGAAATCGAGACATCTTGTCTCAAAGAAAGCGGATTTGATCTCGACTGGTGAGTACAAGGGCCTTCTTAGCGAAATTTTTGTGATTTTGTTGCAACCCTATCCGTTCTTCAGAGGTAATACTCCCTCAAAGCGCGTTACACCAAGCTAACTGCGATAAGGAATAACATTCTATACAGATAGCCCGTGGTACAATGGACTGAGCTATAATCTGAATGACATCTTCTACCTACTGATCCTCTTGCGGCTTTACCTTCCAATTCGAATTATGATTATGCAAAGCAGATTTGCATCAACAAGGGCACAGAGAATCTGGTTGATACAGCCATTTAGACTGATCTCATCACGCGTCATTTCTATAGTTCCATGTATGGTGCAGAAAGCGGTTTCATGTTCACTTTCAAGTGCATTATGAAAGTCAGTCCTGTTAAAGTCATCACATTCATGCTCATATTCAGCTTTTTGATCTTGGGTTATGCGCTTCGAGTGTGCGAGAGGTAATACGTTGTTTGCATATGATATGCTTTACTTTTCATCCTGAATAGACCGATTGCGCAATTTAACGACCCGTATGATATACAAAACTATTTAAATACTGTCTGGTGCGTTATTGTCTCCGTTACAACAGGTAATGATAGCTTGCTATATTCGTTTCAGCTAAGAGCCTTAAATAGTCGGATTTGGTGACTATTTTCCAAGAACTATCCCAGGGCGAGCAATTATTTTTATCACGGCTATATGGGGAACTTCAGTCATCTCTTTGGTGGTTATTACACTCACAAATATCTTAAATTTGTCAAGCTCTGAGAATAAAGTGAGCTAAGCGGGATTAAATGCTTTCTAACTTTCTTTTCAATACAGGCTTTAACAGTCATCCAAAGACTGAATTTAAGAACGGTTCTGAAAGAAGAAGCGGCTTATGTCCTAACTAATATGGCACGCTATGGAATTACGCAAAGGAAGGTTGCTGCAGGGTTGATTCCAGCGAACAAAGGCGATGTGATATGTAGAACTGCAGTGGTTAGAATCAAAGTACACGCTGACAATTTCAAATTCATTAAGAGGTAAGCTTTTTGCAGATTGTGAAAAGAGAAATTAATCTCATTTCAAAGGCAAATTCAAGTCACCAATAGCGAGTCATTAAGCGAAGAAATGAGCAGACAGTTTGAATTTCTCAGAGACCAGATTAAAACGTTAAGAGAGAAAACGGAGAGCATGGATCACCAATTTGATGCTTTAATTGAAGCTCTAGATGAGCAGTAACTTCTAAATCCACTAATATTAAATCAAGCTTTTCATTTGTTTTTATATAAATTTTCATTCAAAATGCTCACTTTTGAAAGGTAGTAGGTTGCTTTCTGACAATAATGTCCTTCATAAATTTCCGTGAAGTTTATGTTGTGCCTTATCATGGCTTTATTTTATTTTTTGTTAATGTTCTATTGACCATTTAGCTCAATTTTATACCTCAAGTTATATCAGACAATAGGCATAGGCATATATTCTGTAGATCTTTGTAGATCTTTTTGGAAATCACGTTGCTCTTTGGTAATTTAAGGTCGAACGAACTCTCATAATTAAGTAATGTCAATAAACCAAGTCTTACATAGAGAAAATACTCAAAATCAATTTCTATCATAGCTTAATTTTTTCATACTGCTAGCAAGATGAGAAGCATAGAGCTATATTCTCAAAACTTACTCGATGTTGAATGACTTTATTATTTTTCATTGATATGTGCATATCTCCATCTCAAGCGAATAAGTTTAACCATCTTTTGTTACCGGAAGCTATGCAGAGAGACATACACACACACAATCTGATAAATGCATTTGTAGATTTCATATCAAGCATATCTAAAAACATAAATTTATTATTCTATTCAGTCTTGACCTTTCCTCTGGCGAGCTTTTCTTCTCCTGGGTAGGCAATATACCAAAGCAGTCCTCCAATAGTTGCCAAGTATTTCAGCATAGCATGTGAGGTCTCAAGCTGATTTTCGTAGGTTTTGTAAAGAGACGGATTGCCCATCACAATTGTGAAGAGGACCAGAGCAAGAACGTTCAATAAAGCGACAAGGCTCAATCTATTTGAGAAGAGCAGGAAGAATGCGGTGAGTTGAATACCAGCCAAGGCCAAGACGATTCTTTCTGAGAATGGGATGAGAAGACCCCAGAACTGAAGACTCTCATAATTTTTAGCCAGTTTTTGAACGTTGTTATTCCAGTCCGCTCTGATTTGTGGGGTAGTGAGTGTCAAATAACCCTGACCGATGAGAGCGACAACCAGGAGTAGCTTGCCGAAATTGTAGCAAAGACCTGCCATTGACGACGACGTGTTCAATGATTTTTGAATTCGTAATTAATTTATTTGTAAGTATCTGGAAATTTCTGCTTTATCGATTGTATCTTCACAAACCACCATAAACTTTCCGCCGTTAAATGAAATGGCTAAATGAAACTCGCTTTGGCGCTCACACTTGAAACCAAATGTTGCTATGACAGTCACCAGCTTGAGAGTGCTCAAGAAAAGTTTTTGATTGATCTCGAAGATTCCATGAGATAACAATTTTGTAATTTCCACGTGTCACGACAGAAATGGTTCTGACATCTCATTGTTCTCACTAAATTTTGGAGCAGTGTATATTTCTTGGCGAATGATGGGATCAAAAGCGTTGAATAAGATCGAATCTTTCTAGAATGACTATCTAAGTACAAAATATCACCACCTAATAGAATTAATACGCAAAGAGCCCTGCTTGCATCATAATCTTTCTCAGTTTATCCATCTACCTATTGTATTTCTTAGCTGATGTAGTGTTGAGAAAATGTCAGACTATATTGATTATTTGAGATTACTAAAACGAGAACGCTAATCATTACTTGACTTTAACATTGAAAAGTATGTTGATTCTTCAAAACAAAATAGTTCAGACTTGTTCCGATACTTCAATCGATGTACTCGAATTTACAACACAAAGAACGCGGACTCTCAGATTATTAATAAATTGTGTATAAGGCAATCAACATAGATGGGAAATCAAGTCTGCTCAACCTGTAGAAAACATGTAACCTATAATTTTCTTTCTGAATCTGACCTCCCTCACAGACCAAACAGACAGATTCCTTCGTGATACCAATGGATGGATATGTGCAACCCAAATTTCTCTCAGACGAAGAAATAGCTCTTGAACCAGGTAAACTTTTTCAATTTTTTAGCTGTTTCCACCTTTACATTAGAAAACACAGAAGCCGTTCGTATGGAGTACTTTGACACGGTTGCTGGATCTTTCTATCATCAAACAACACCTGGTTCATTCTTAAAATACATGAATGGCCAAGGCCATGAGCCAAGCAAGGAGAATTATTTAACTTTTCTGCCTAATCACTTTACAGAGGGCTTGCAAATGTATTACAACCCTTTTAATGTGAATAGAGACGTCTCTAGTGAAATACAACAAAAACATCAACGTGAAAATCCAAATGAAGTGGGTGGTGGACACTCTGACTTGGTCGGCATTAATTTCATGAATAACAGCACAAATAAATTGGTTTCTGCAGTCTCAGGAGAGAGTTCTAATGTGATTTCGAATCGATTACACCGGCATACTCGAGTCATTTCACAACCAGTGTACGAATCAGATGGCGTAAGAAAAAGCCTTGACGTTATTTATTGCGATGAAGAAGCTATCGATTCTCAGGCTCTACCGCCTTTAACAGAAAGCCAAGTTCTCGCAACCTTCAATAAAATAAAGAAATTGGGACCTTCACGGCCGAGGCCTCAGTCATGGGCTCCCGAGTGTCCTCAAGACCAGGATAATTTTTACTATTCTTTGATCTCAGTAGAGGTATCTGATGTGTCTGAAGTGTACATCAGAGAACCCAAAAATTTTGATTCTCAAGATGAAAATTGCAGCTCTCAAATATTAAACAAATATGAAAGAGTAATGGACATCTCAGCGAAACAGCAGCACAACTCCAAGTCCGATACTCTTGTAATGCACCCTGATGAGCAATTCGGAGAGCATCTTCCTATTGCACATCTGACCAAAGAAGATAAAGAAGATAAACCTTTGGAATCTCACAACGAAGATGCAAAGGATGAAATCGAGGAGCATCAAGTTCGTCAAGATCGAGAAACGTTGCAAAATTCTGAAAATAATCAAATGACGAGAGGGCTAATAACGTTGAAAAAGATTGAAACTCGAGAAGAAAATAACATTGATTGGTTCCAAAGTCCTATCCGTGAGCAAAGATCGGATTCTCTTTCCACAAATGACCGTTTCTCTTGTTCACATTTCAAAAACAATGGAGAAGATTTTCTTACAACCCAACTGCGTTCGTTAGAACGCGGATTGATAACTCCCGAATGTGATGAATTAGTACACGATCTATTTACAGGAAATTAAAAGAGCTCATGAGTTGGTTAGGACCAGGCAAGATCGACATCTTCGGAAACAGCATTGGGAAAGGGAGTTAAGCTTTTCGAAAGATAACTTTTATCAAACAAAAAAATAAATAATTAATAAACTACGTGAGCAGATGCGTATGTATTGTTTATATCGATGAGGTATGCAAATTGAAATTGCTTAAGTTCGTTTGAAAGAATTTTTTAATTTTTTTGAACCATGAGCGTAGGTGCGTAGGAGCACTCTCAAAATATTACAGAAAATAGTTTTGTAGATACTCACTGTTTACATCTCGAGTAATAATTAGACTCGGAGTCTTTTCAATATTATTTCAGTTCATGACTAGTTCTTCATAGTCTTGTATCGTTGGAATCCCATTCATTCTGGAAAACCTTATTTCAATGCAGCACTCAATATTGGTACTCAAAAGAATTTCGATATTATTGACGAATGTTTTATTTGATTCCTAAATCTCAATATTTCAATTTTTCTAGAAGAGAATGAATTTCTAAAATGTGTGTGCTGTTAAATAACGTTATCACTTTCATATTAATGCTATGCAGATCTGGAATTAATAAGCCTTAATCTGATCAATTGTTACCATAGAATCTTGACCTATTTCATATTTCAATTAGTTTTTAACATAAATGAGTTCTGCAGTTCTCATCTATCTTATAATTTCGGTGTGTATACATTCTTTCCCATGATAGGTTTCATGTATTTCATAAACCCTGGGTTAGGATCCTCCTTATTCAATGGATTAGCCTTACTTGCCCATTCGTAAAGGGTCTCATACACGTTCCCATCGTACCTTCCCAAAGCCGATTTGAGTCCGCTGTCCTCAAACGCCATCGCATCAACAAGCCCAATCGCATCAGGCCGAAGCGAGGCCAGAAGATCGCTTTTTTTGGCTTTGAGCATGGCGAAATGCTCTTTCGCAAAATATCCACACTCAGCGAGTCCAATTGCATTCTCAAGCAATTTATTGATTCCGTAGAGAAGACAGAGTTTCTTCAACACCTTTCTTGTTTCTTCATCTGCTTCTTTAAGCGATTCCATGAAGGATTTGAATGTGAAGCAGTAAGTGTGAGCCTTACTAGCATCGAAAATCAATAGACCGGTTTTGACATCAAAGATTTCTTTCGGTGGAATTCCTGCTTCTGCGTATTTGAGCATTTCATTAGTGGTAGAAATCAGCATACTCGCAGCAGATACCTGCATAACCCTCAAAACGAGCTCTAAATTATCAAAATCGTCTTTTGATTTGGCCGGACACTGCTCTTGCATCAGTTCGTGAGCATGCTCGAGATAGGCAACGTTATCGTCGATTTTCTTTCCTTGAGTCGCTCTCTGGAGCGATTTTATGAGATATCTCCCCATTTGTAACAGCATGACGGTGTTATCTCCCTCAAGCGTGACTTTCGCAGCAGCATGCTGGATAAGATTTGTAAATCCTGACGATTCTAGATACCCATGCCCTCCACAAGATTGTCGCAAAATCTCCATGCCTGAGAGTGTGTCCCATGTGAAGCACGCTTTGCATCCTGACAGCAGACCGTGAAGATCCATCATCAAAGAGAAGTCATTTTTGGTTTGAATATTATCCATCATCGTCATGAACATGTTTTTCACCTTCCTTCCAGCCACACTCATGGCGTAGGAGGTCGCGATTTGAGAAATCACTTTGTTCATCTGTAGTTCGTAGTCCAGGATGGGCCTCTCCTTGCCATCCGATCCTCTGAACTGTTTTCTCACGATCGAGTATCTCGTGGCTATTGTCGCTGCGAGTCCAAGTCCGTAGGATGAGTAACACACGAGGAAGAGGCGAACTTTCATCATCGTAGCATAGGCGATCTTTGGATTTCCCTTCTGTTTGAACTCACCTGTTTTACTCACACTAGCATATTTTGACAGCATGTTCTCTCTTGGAATTCTGTAGTGGTGGAAGCGCAAAAACCCGTTATCTTTAGTAGCGTATCCAAATTTCGCACCGATATCTCCAACTTCGAGACCTGGGAGCACCTTATGTGTATCAAGGTCTCTGATCGGTACAATAAACACTTGGACTCCGTGACATTCGCCTTTAACAATCAGTTTAGCGTACACAGCAGCGTAGTTGGCTGTGAGTCCTAATTCTCCGGGCCAAAACTTGATTGAAGTGATCGTTGGAGAATGAAGAACGAATTCTTCTGTCTCGGGATCATAGGTCGCAGTGGTTTCAAGCGATTGAATATCAGACCCGTGACCGATCTCCGTCTGAGCATAGCAGCCCAAAATTCGAAGGGAAAGAGAATCTGGAAGGAACTTCTCGATTTGGGCTTTCGCTCCGAGGTTTATGAGAGTAGGGACGAACATTATGCCATGGAGATTAGCGTTTGGAATGTCAGGAAGTAACGATAAAACTTTGGAGTTCGTTTCGCCGTCGATAATGTTGACAATTTGATGCAGTCTCGCAGTTCTTTTGTAGGATTCCACCATGCGGTCGGCCCTCGATAATCCTGTGTAGTTAGGGTCGTGACGAAGGATAGGGTCTTCTGCGAGTGCCTTGTAGAGCCGTTTCATTTCAGCATATTGCTCTTTGCCACCGTAGTAATATTCTCCCAATCGTTCAATATCAAAGGAAAGGTTTTTCCTTTCCAAAGCTAATTGTTCTGACATTAATGATTCGGCGCTAATTTCGTGCTGCATAATAGAAAATATATAAATTCCAATTTGCATTGATAGAAAAAGCAAAGCAACTTCTATTTTTGGGTTTAAAGTAAAACCTGTGATGACGTCTATTACATCTTCAAAATCCCATTATTTCAGTTCATGAAGTTCTGGAAAGGCAGAGTGATTCATGGACTCACACTACCAATTCATTTAGACTCAAGCGCACCTCAAAATAAGAAAATAGGAACCAATATCAAGGTTTAATTCAGGATTTTTACTTTTTGCCATGATAACAAATGAGTTGGAAGTCCTCATCGTCCTTAATATCAAGTCTCAATGGGAAGATCTCATCTGACTTCTCAGAACATAAGATTGACCTTGAAAGACTTGTTTTGGAGGAAATTAAACCTATGTAATTAAGATTCTTCTCTAAAACGTAAAGAGCTAAGAAATTATTTCTTTATCTTTTTAATAGAAAGCAGCTATGTAGAATCAACACACTCAGCACGTTGAGTTTTTGGAGCTTGTACTGTAGGTAGATGAGTTAGTATCTGTAACCGTATGGATGTTATCGAATTAATCAAACGCATTTAATAATTTAATAAAATCAACATTTTGGTTTTTTTTTTTAAAAATTTAATTTACATTATGAGACTTTTTCAGTTTAAACCCAATTTGAGTGCTCTTCTCTGTTTGCTTGCAACGCAGGCTTAGCCTCTCATAAAACTCGAATTTATAGATGTAGCAGCTGTTAGATGAAGCCATTAGTCATGATTGTACTAATGGGATAAAAACAGAATTAGTTGTTTTGTTCCTTTTTTCTCTTTTTTTTCCCTTCTCGGCATTATTTCGAGAGTTGGTCATTCACTTAATGATTAATTACACATTTTGTGAATGTGGATGATGATATCTGTTTCTAGTAGCATGACTAATGATTATACTGAGTATATCTTCTTTTCAGTTAAAACTTCACTGCATAACTCCAACACCCACGATCCTTTGAGAGGAGTGGTCTAAAATAATAAAAGGTGAAGCACAATTGCGAACAATTGATGCAACAAGAAAGTAATATTAATTTCATAGCTACTTTTGAAGGAAAAATCACATATGCGGATCACTTCCGTATAAGCAACATCCATTACTTCATCATTTTCGTAGATATCTCAAAATCAGATGCGCTTTCAAAAGTATTACAGAATTTTTTTCTTCTGCAAAATTTACTTCATCAGTACTAAAAATAATTTTTCTATTTACTTGGATTTCATATCCTTTTTATTTCCTATTCCCAAAAGAGGTTGACTGCTGAAATAAAGTTGATTTACCCAAAACTACAAAGGGGAGGGTATTTGGGTCTATCCTAGAGACTCCTTGGTTTAGAGAGTGAAACAGTTTGTTATCTTTCCAAAGTTTTCAGATATTGTCTGTTCTATTTTTCATTGTGAGATTCTCTTTGTAATTTAATTACAAACGACGAAGATATGAACTCTCAGGCTCTGGACTTTCTCATCACCCACATTTATCTGGTACACAATGGTTCTTACATATACGATTTGAAGATTTAAACATATTCCACAAAAAATCGGTTTGGATAGTTGTCTAATAGAGATAAATTGAGATATTAGTTATATCTATTATTCGCCCACTTATCTTTTCATCTTGAATTTCAGTCAAAGAATCCTTTCCACAGGTCCATCACCCACCATCCTTTATGGGGATCCGACTCTGTGATATCCACTGTATTCACTGAAAAGAGAGTGCTATTGATCGATTATACAAGTCAACGTGATCTATATTTACTCAATTTCGTCTTCATTCGATGTGCCACACATTCTGGCAACTTCCTCGAAAACATTGTTCAGGTGGGTGCAATCAGGATATTTCGCAGACACCGTAAAATGAACCGAATTTTTGAGAGTACTGCAGAATTTTTCAACTTTTGCACCTTCAACCTAGAATACGAATTTGAGTAGATTTAGATATCCAAGTGTATTTCTGAGGTTACTCTGGCCTGACTGCTAGAATCCGATTTATTTCCTGCTCACGAAAAAGAAAAGGTGATATTTAACACGGATGTAAATTACCTAAAACCACAAACCTGGCTTTCTCTTGAGTTAATCCAGAATGCATGAGATAGTCGTTTCTCCACTTTGTCAGGGACTCAAGGGTATTTGGATTTGTTACATCATACACCAAAACGCAACAGTCAGAGCCTCGATAAAACGCAAACCCTATGAACGGATTATTTTTTACATAACCAGTTTGGATTGCTTTGATACCCAGGTACCGGAAACTTTCCTGCCCAGCCGTATCCCAAATCTATGAACTAATGAGCCCGAGAGATGATTGAGCTATTAGAAACCATTAAAGTCATCAACCCTTGGTCGGTTTCAATTTCCTTCGATATGAAATCTGCTCCAATAGTTGCTTTGTAAGCTGAACTAAAGTTGTTATTCACATATCTAGATCAACAGATTGTATATGTCTCATGAATTGTTGGAAAGTTGTTTAAACCTATCAATGATGCTCGTCTTCCCTGTCCTGATAGCAATATTACACATAATGAAACTTAAATTGCTACTGTGTATCTCCAAGAATGACGACTTTGCATAGCTTCTGTTTTTTCAACAGCATGGATCTGTCACTCACTCTCTATTAAAAATAAACTAAATTTTGTATAAATCATGAAGTGATCAGATGATTTTCCTGCAAATGATGATTTGCTTTTCTTTTAATTAATTATAGCGTCATTATTCAGCTATTTGATGTGGGTTCTGGCCAGTCTCTCTGTAGTAACTAACTTCATTATTTTGATCTTACTCTAAGTATGAATCTATTATAGAGATTCAATGCGAGATTTTCGTTCATCGGCTAAATAATAATAATTTCCAATAATGGAATTTGAAACTTCATTGCAATTCCATTTATTTTCATTGTTGGGAATGATTCTTAAGTAATGAATTGCTTTATTTGATATTTGATAAGATTTCGCATAAACTGATAAAAATAAATATAAATTCAAATATTAATCCTCTTCAGCTTCTTCTCTTTTAATCTTTAGATTTCGTCATCGAAGAATCCATTCCACAGTTCCATCACCCACCATCCTTTATGGGGGTCCGAATCTATGATCTCGACTGGAATAGGTTTTTGGCTATCGATCGATTATACAAGTCA
>ENA-UOTZ01000643-UOTZ01000643.1-compost-metagenome-genome-assembly--contig:-NODE-643-length-28909-cov-17.240289_pt1 | contig 28909 bp, 24 predicted proteins | sample MGYA00238144_ERZ746983 | MGnify/ENA primary metagenome ERZ746983 (study PRJEB28759, sample SAMN06268863) | compost metagenome | isolation source: single cell | place: USA: California, Emeryville, Joint... | reverse complement strand
ATATATAATAATCGCTATGGAACTCAGTAAACTACATATGAGCACTAGTTTGTGTTATGATTACTGAGTGGAAAAGCTTATAACATTGAGATCACTACCTCTAAAAAATACAATCATTCAAAGTATAAAGGCAAAATCTCAAATTGAAGTGAATTATCATAATCTATGACTCTAGCAAATCAAATGGATTCGAAGTCGCTGGCTGATGCGGCGATTTCTTCTTATCTCTCGTCTACACTCACACATACATACATTAAGACAACAACAACATCAACAAAAGTTTACCTCGTGGTCCTCCGCTGCAGGTTTATCTGTTTTATGATATTCCTTCACCTAACAAAAGCAATCAATAAATATTTCTTCAATCGATCGAAAGCATTACCACAGTTCCTTTATGCTTTTTTGAATAATACGAGGCGCTATGCGACCCGCTGAACGGGCTTTGGTCCGACTCAGTAGACTTCACTGAATAAACAGTTATGCTCTGCTGCTTAGGAGTGTAATCTCCGCCTTTTCCTTTCCTATAGCCTCCACCACCGCCTCTCGGTCCTCTTCCATCTCCTCGCCGCGTTCGATTATCATGTTGATAATAGCTCTTTGTCTATCCCAAAATAACTATTTCCGCGCTCATTACATGCTCTTACCTGATTCCTATAACCTCTTCCTCCATAGTTCCCACCATTGTCATACTCTTCATCCTCCTCTTCCTCATAATACTCATTGTAGCCTCCTGACTTGCTCTTGCCTACCTGTATCTTTCTCAGCTCTTCATTTTCTTTCATCTTTTTTAAATTCTCTTCAGCTTCTTTCTCCTGCCTCAGCTTCTCCTCAGCCTCCTTCTTCAGTCTAAGCTCCTCTTGCCTTGCCTTCTCCTCTGCCTCTTCTTTTTCTTTCCTTTGCCTCTCCAATTCCAGCCTTTCCTTTTCTTCAGCCTCTTTTTTCAATTGCTTTGGCAACCGATAAATATAACCCAAAACCATCAATTGCTACCTCTCTTCTCCTGCGAACTTCCTCTTCATCGATAGGTTTTGCCTCTCCAAACGGATTTACCTTCGCAACTTTTTTCGGAGCCTCTTTGGGCTTGTCTTTATCTTTGTCTTGAGTCGATTCTTCTTTATCTATAGATAATACATGTAAACTACTGATATGCAAAGACGGAATCGCATACGTTTCGCTGAATTTATAAATTTGATCGGACCTGACGCGGTTTTATGCCCAAAGAACTTATCGTCGGGGTCCACTCCAGTGGGTCTCGAGGGTTCTGGCTCGTGTCTTTGGAATTTAGTCTCTTGGTGTGGTCTGTTGTCTTTTCGTGGTCCTTTATGCAAATCGTAATCTCTACCTTCATGATAGCCACCTGCTTTTCCACCACGCGAACGTCCTCCACGAGGTCGGTAAGTGGGAGAGCCCCACTTGTCTGCTTCCTCGTCGTCATTGTCTAATGAGTAGCCGAAATTATCGAAATCATCTTCCACTTCTAATTTTCAACCATCATATTCGTAAAGAGTCCAAATTCTTCCATATTTACCTTTTCGATTGTAATCCTTATAGCCGCTATTCCTCGGTTTGCGATTTTGTTCACGAGGCTGTTCATAGTTCGAATATTTTTGTGTTTTTTTCTTGTTCTCAGCTAATTTTACGATAAGCCGCCTTAGAAAAACAGCAGAGGGTACCATGCAGATCCTTGTTGAAGTTATCGTTCGCTTTATTCGGATTCCCACACTTTATGTAAAATTCTCTTCCTTTCAATTTCTAAAGCCGAAAAAAAGTTCAATTAACCGATAACAATGGGTTTTATACTCCTGTTCCCGCCTTCACGAATCTAATCGCCTCGGCCTTGCTTTCGAAGACTGCCACAAAGAAGCCTTTGCCGGCGTAATCAATCTCAAACTGGATATCTCCATAAAGATCGTAAATGTCATCTGGCTTGACATCGTAGTGGAGGTTATAGATATTGATGGAAATAGGTTCTTCTTGGCTTTGAATGAAGCGAATCATCTCCTCAACTTAGAAACAGAACCAAAAAAAAAAATTAGAAACTGATAATTCTGTCAGAATATCACTCGATTGAGACCCTCCGTGCTTCTTTACTCGGTCCCCGCCCTCGCGAGGTCCACGAGGCTTCTTATAATCATATGGACGGTCTTTTTTGTATTTGTAATTTCCTTCGTAGCGGGTATTCTGAGCAGAACCTGGGCCTTCTTCGGTTCCTAACAAACGAAATTGAGATCGCATACGCATATTCCAAGGTACTTCTCTCCCTCTGCGGCTCGGAGTTCTGAGAAGGCTGGTCTCTGTCATCATTGTCGCTCTCTTCGCTGGAGATCTCAGCCCAATTGATCTTTGCTTTTTTAAATTGATAATTGGTAGGTGGAAAAATATGGAATTGTACATTGACCAGTTGCTGATTCTTATTAAGGAAAAGCTTAGCGTAAAGGATGCTGAGAAAGGTTACCTGGGTTCATTAGGGACTATTGTTTAGATTTTTGTTCAAATTTTGAAGAAATTAAATTGAAGAATAATCTGTTCGTTCGCAAGTTCGAGTTTTGACACTACAAATTGAAATTGTGTTTCGTGGGAAAATCATATCGTCCATTGTATAAACCCAAAAGAGAAAAATTCAATGAAAAAATTAAGTTTGTCATTTGAACCCATTCCTCACCACCCCGATTCATTCTACTCTCGAGTGCGGTGATATTGGCTATTCCCGCGCGCATCAACTAAATAAATTTGTTCTAACGCTAAAATTTGTTTCTGAATTTTGAGGATAAGGTTTAAAGAAATTGTTTTCGTAAAATCTCATTTGTTTGGAAGGCTGCTAATGCTCAAAAACTCTGTCTTTTCATTAGGAATTGTGAGTATTTGATTAGAAGCGCTACATCAAGATATAACCAAAGAGATGGATGATATATAACACCAATAAATAATAATTCGTTACTTTTCAATAAGAGAGATATTTCCCCTTTAGAACTCTTCCATTATAGGCAATGACAGTACTCAAGTAAATTAGTTATTTGTTTAAAAAAAATAAAAGAAGCACTCGCGGATGTTTGTTGGGCTTCCTCTCTCAAGATCCCTGAAAGAAAATGCTTTCAGATAACCAAATTCTTATGGAGTTGGAATGAGCCCGATCGACCAGATTCTTCCCTTATGGATACAGTCAAACGACGTTACTGTTTTCCTCGTCATTAGGTTAAACACTTTGATTGCTCCTTCATATGAGGACGTCACCAAAAACTTCGAGTTAGGCGAGAAATGCAGTCCAGAGACCGTCTCGCTATGCTGCTTTGGCACTCGCAATATCGGTTTCCTTGTGACGTAATTAAACAATCTCACGTTGCCAGCATTTGACCCCAGCGCCAGCAGCTGCTTGTTTTTCGACAAGCAAATCTGGGACACCCCTTCACTTTCAGCATTAAATATGCTATGTACCAATTTTTCACGCTTAATATCAATGAACTTCACCGCACGGTCGTCTGAGGCAGTTATCACGAACCTCGAATCCGGAGAAATCTCGAACGAGTTGATTTGGAACTTATGCACGTAGTTATAGCTGCTCATGAGCCTCTTTGACGCTATTCCGAAAACTTTGACTGAGCAGTCATACGAACTGGAAACCAAGTGCTTGATATCCGGGGTGAACTTTACACATGTAATCCAATGCTGATGTACAAAATCGTAGCTCTTCACGAGCTTCTTCTCCTCGATGTCAATCAGCTTGATAGAGTGATCGTTCGAGCAGCTTGCCACGAACTTAGAATTCGCAGAAATGTCCAGCCCTCTGATCACGTCACTATGAATCAGCGGAAAAGTTGCCACCTCTTGCATTTTCTTCAAATCGATGATCTTGATCGTGTGGTCGCTCGAGCCGGTCACGATGAGGTTATTATTAGGGGCAACGACTAACTTTCTGATATCGTCCTCATGGAGTCCATCGAACGTCTTATGGATTTTCTTCGAGTCAATGTCCATGATTTTCACGCTCCGGTCAGCCGAGCCGGAAGCAATGTAACGAAAGCCTTCCAGAACCGAGCTCACCTCGAGCTTTGCCTTGATCCAGGTTTCAAGATCCGAGAGAAAAGCCTCGATTTGCGAAGTCGCTGAGTTCATCACCTCCTGTGACTTGGAAATATACGATTGCTTCTTTTTCTCGATTTGTTCGCCCCAGTCTTTGAACTTTTGATACAGCTTCCAAAACTGGTTGAGCGTGTCTGATGTCTCAGACAAATCTCCCTCTTGAGCCATCTGCTGGTAGAACTTCAGCAGCCAGTTTCTAATCGAGTTGGTCTCTTTTATCGTCAGTGTTTTCGAGAGGTTTCGGATCAGCTCGCGAAGCAAACGTTCTTTGCACATGAATTTGATGGAGTTGAGATGAGTGTTGTACTGTTGGAATTGCTTGTCAATCTGGGCAAAGTGCTCTTGAATATTGAGATCAGACATCACGCCTTCAGTGGTGAGATTGTTGCGGATTTTTTCAGCGAGACCGTTTATGGAAGCTTCAGTAAAGCAGTCTCGAATGTCGATGAGCGTTTTGTACTTTTTTTCGAAAACGCATTGGGAGCAAAAGAGTCGTGGGGTATTAACGTCATCAAGAGAGACGGCGAAGAGTCTTTTCTGGTGTTGTTTGCATTTAAGCTGGGAAGGATCGTAATGGTGGTGCTTATCGTTTTCCATTTTTCTGTTGAGTTTTTGCGGACTTGATATTTTAATTTTTGAATTTGGTTTATTTATGGAATAGGAGTTATACCTAAGGCTTTTTTAAATTAGATAAAACAAGTACATGGAACATCTGATAACTCTTTTTTATAAATTTGTGTATTTTTCATTAGAAATGCAAGCTATCAACCTGGCCTAGCTTTTTTCTAGGTTTGGTGTCTCAATTAATTCACTTCTGGATGTTTTTCTGACGATTTCCTTAGAAAATCGAAAAGAAAAAGCGTTAACGATTACTTTGGAAATTTTTTTAATTCTTAGAAAATTGGCTGATTAATTAGAATTATTCTTTATTTAAAATATGCCGATTTTTTTTCGAACTTTCTTACATTGTTTGTAAATAATGATGGTGTTAACAAAATGATAACAATAATCATACCTTAGACAGACAGGAAGCTCGTGTCCTGGTGTATTTAAATAGTTTCCGAAAAAAAAAATGAAAAAGGAGTGATACAAGTACAAGGGAATTTTATTTCAAAAAGATGCACAAAAAAAGCAAATGGTTATTAATAATAAATTAATCGCCTGTTATTTCTGAGCTCGTTTGCGTCAATACTGTTTTTCCGACTAACCGACTTCGAATTTAGAGGTACGGAATGGCGATTCGCCAGAATCCGCGGTAACCGCTCTGATTGTCCAGGGATAGAGCCAAAAATCCCACTATTTCTTTCTCCGTAAATTGAAAAGCTTTCTTCTTTAAATTTCCACTGAGAATCCTCCGCTGCTGATACTTGCAGCTTCTGATCATTAAACATCGACTCACATTCTGAATTTTGACTCCTTTGTCTTTGCTTTTCAACCCTCGCTCTTACTCGCATCGCAGATGCTCTTTTTATTGCTATCTCATTCTCATCTTTCCATTTTTTGTATTGACCTTAAAACCAAACGAGTTACTGCTGAAATCTCAAAACTAATACCCATAATGGTCCCAATAGCAGTCATTTTCTGCGAAAGATATAATGGATCCTCCATACCGAATTCGTTTTTCATTATTCGAGGCAAACACGCTTTCATAATCTCCGAGACTCGTCTACTCTGATTCGAAACCTAGATCATATTAGAGGAAAGCCTCCGAAATGAAATCAATACTTCATTAGTATCAACACCCTTCTCATTGAAGCGTCTCAAAGGGTTGTCAGTACGCGTGTCGATCCTAATTTCTTGTTCTTGCTCTTCGCGGGTTTTTTTGCGATCGTCTTCGAAAGTTCCCTGGTTCACGTGATTCTTATGATTCGTATGATTCGCGTGATTGCTCATATTTCTTGGCGAAGCTTTCATTGAACTTGGTAATGAAGCCGTTCTTTTCTTTTGATATTTACCGTTTTGCTCTTCTTTTCCCTGCGTGCTTCTCATTTTGGTTTCAATTTCGAGATTTTTTGTATTTTCGACAGCAAGGCCCTGAGATTTATTGAGTGGATTCCCCTCTAATACCAATTTTTGAGTCATGTTTGAAACAGTCTTGTTTGTTTTTGGATCTGCTTGGCTTGCTTGGCTATTAGCAATAAATAGCTGTTGAAGTCCGCTCGGTTGCTTTTTGACGTTAGAAAGTGTTTTCAATCCTTTTCTCCTATGGTTCCTTTCGGTTATCGGAGACTGGCTCTTTTCGATGCTCTTTTTAACTGGTACAGCAACGGAAAACTTCGCTAAATCATTTGATGGTTGAGAAATCAAATTATCAGCTGGCTTGCTTGGCACAGCTCTTAGAGGGAGTCTCTCAGTATCATGAAACGTTGTTGGACTCTTTTTGTAAGGAGGTTCATGTGTCACAGTATTATGTGAACGTTTGTTACTCCTTTCAAATGATTTTTGATGTTTTTCAGGATTTTGCTTCCCACGTTGCACTTCAAAAACGTCATGTGTATCGAGAAAGTAATCCCTTCCTGTCTTCTGCCTCGAGACAGGGTAATTTTCGTCATCTGCTAAACTCATACTCAAGAGCAGCTGCCTCGCGTTGGATTCCAGAGTGCTTGATTGATAATTACCAGTGAGGTCTGCTTGTTTTTTATGTGCACGAAACTCATTATCGTCGTACTGGCTTTGCATCCATTTTGCGAATGCTTGCTCTTGTGTACGGCCTATCTACAGTTAATAATTATAGGTAGAAAAGTTGTATACTCTCATATGTATCCTGCGAGCTATCAGTGTGAACAGGCTTTGAGGATTTCTGACTGTGAGCTTTCTTAGAGTTCTTTTTCTGAGGCTTTTGGGAGTGGTTTGGCTGGTGATCCATGGCTTGATTAAAATTAAGTTTTATTCTTGTTGCTACTCAGAAGATTAACTCATTAAGCTATTTCGATGAGGAAATTACTGTAGGATATTAATGCGAATAAAAAGTAGCTTCTTTTTGCAGAATGACCATTACTCGTTGGTGAATCATGGGCTTTTCAGGTTACTGGATAATCTGGTGGAGTCTTTTCAATTCAATGTGAGGAATCTAATTACATTAGAAAATTTGGAACTTGAGTTGCATTCAAGATCTCGATTCATAAAGTTAACTTTATAAAAAATTTTGCTATCAATGATTTTTCCCGATTGTTTCTCATGATGAAGATCAACAGCAAGGTCACCCTTTACTCTTCTTGAAACATGACTTTTGATGAACATATGAATCTCCTACGAAAGAACAAAAAAGAAGTAACTGCTATAAATGAAGCAATTTCTAATTTCCCTTTAAATTTTTCAGACCATCAACATCTTGAAGTTCTTCATAGCAAATTTGAATGCAAAAATTTACGTTTAATATCCAGATATTGATAACCATTAGAATACTCGACATTCTGCCTATCATCCAGGATGGAATAGGTGAAATGGAAGCAATTTAATGCCTTTCATTCATCCGCAATATTCCTCATCACATGGATAGTTCAACACCAGTTTTTGTTCCGTCATTAATTTTATTCTCTCAATAAACTGCTGCCTATATTATTTTATTTATTGCCTCGAGCTCATGTCATTGCTTAACGTTGACGAAAGCATTCACGAGGTATTCTCCGTTCATTTGCTTGTCTTACCTTACCTTCCCTTCAGGACCTTACCCAGGCTTTGCTAATTGACGCGTTAGAAAAGGAAAGGAAAGAGCCTCAAGACGTAGAAGTAATTTCTCCATTCATTTAAAACCTTGATTCAAAACTCACCCCTCTCACAGAGAATCTTGGAGTCAATACGAGGCCTCGAATTCTTCAGAAACCTATTTGCTTCTCAAACCAACGCCAACGAAGAAGCTTACCTCCAAGTTTGCGCTAGCATGAAACATGAATACCACGAGATGGGCAATTTCGTGTTTAAAGAAGGAGACCCATCAAACGGCAAATTTTATGTTATTTTGTCTGGCGAAGTCGGAGTTATTATTCAAACGCAATTCCAGACGATATTTGACAAAGACAAAGAAAAGATCGAAGAAAGACGCCGTACTCAGGTCGGAGTCGCAGTCTCGGTTACGAATTTAGATGAAGAACCTCCGATTCAAAACTCTCCTCCAATGATAATGAGATCAAATAGTCAATTGGGGGCGCCAAATAATATGTTAATGAGGACCAATAGCTTATTAGCAACCCCTAACACTATGCTAATGAGGTCCAACAGCCAGCTATCAGCAGCAAATAGCCATTTAATGGCACCAAATCAAAATCTAATGATCCCTAGCCATAATTTATCAGCACCGAGTAACAATTTACTTGCAGTGCCAACAAATGGCGCTGAGAGAAAAAGAAGAAACTCCAAGCTTGCAGAACCTGGTTCTATCATACTGATCCCGCCTCCTACGATCGTTACGAATACTACAGCTACTTCAAATACTACTTCAAATACACCCGTTAACTCAAACACCAACAGTTGGGGCGGGTTTGTCTCAGCGAAACGTGTCTCGAAAAGATTCAAAACTAGAGGATCTGTAGCTGGTGGAATAGGTGACGAAATGGAAGACAAACATACGGAGTATAGACAAATGGTTAAGCGTTATGGCAATCTTGCTAGAGTCATGGGCAAAGGAGATTCCTTCGGAGATCAAGGTAGGACTTTTTCAGTGATTATGCTTGACTTTCAATAGCAATTACCAAGCCTGGGACGAATCGTACAGCGAGTATAATATGCAAAACAAACTGTCATTTCCTCATTATCGATGAACAAACCTACAAAGAGCATTTAAAAAGGATCGCAGATCGAAAGACCGAGACGCTGATGAAGACGTTTTCGTTTCTCACGCAGATAAGTTCGACGCAGATCAGAAACCTCCTCGTTAATAACTTCCAAGTAACTATTTGTGAGGTGCTCTTCATTTAACAAATCGTGAACTCAAGAGCGAGGCATTCGGAAAAGGCGATGTGATAACAATGGAAGGCCCAATTAAAGAGAAGCCTTATTTTTACGTGCTTGACGACGGACTCTGCAAGGTAGAAAAGCAGCTGCTTGTAGAGACAAAGAATCCGTATAGCAAAGACGAGGTGTTTCATAAGCGCAGCAAATGGATAACCATTTGCACGATTGGCCATGGGACGCTTATTGGAGAAGAAATATTGCTTCAGCCAAATCGCGAGGAATTCTACGAGTTCAAAGTCACGGTAATATATTTTTCTATTGAAAATAGAAGCTTAACGTAAGGTCTAGGTCATTTCGAAATCTGCGACGCTGCTGAAAACCGATAAGTCGTTTTTGGGGATCCATCCGGACCTCGAGACGCCTATCCAGCAATTCTACCAAGCAAAGGTAGAGCAAAGAGAAGAGATTTATAAAAGCCACATTGAGGAGTTTTATCAGAAGGAGAAAGCGTCGTTGAAAAACCCAGAAACCTTCCTTAAAGAGCATGCTCTTCTCGCCCGAACGTTGCGGAAAACTTCGCTGGATTATTTCACTTTGCGAACAAAGCGTGACGAAAAGAACCAATCACCTAAGAGAGAAGCGTCTCCGACTATAGAAAGGCATCAGCGCCAGCAGACAGTTGTTCTGAAGCCCGAAACTAAACCAGTACCTATCCAATCGCCAATTGTCCTCCAAAAAACTGAAATTTCCCTCTCTGATGCGAATCACTCTTCAAATCAACTCAGCATCCCTGCGAGATCTTCATACCAAAAAAGTAACCAAGGCGCCAATGTGCAAGCAGGCTCTCTGAGCACGCTAAGGCCAAGTATAACACCAGAAACGAATAATAATCCGATTCAAGTCCTACCAGAGCCGGAGTCAAAGCCTTCGAAAACTCATAGTAATGCTCGCATTGAGACAGAGCAGTCAGAAACGACGAAAAAAGTGAAAAAAGTTACTCAAGTGGGCAATGGCAAGGTTAAGAATCCTGAATCGAAGACCGTGCCTGACTCCACCCAGCAGTCTGTAAAAAGCCAAACCAGTCTTGATAAAAACAAACCTAAACCTCAAGGGAAACCAAAGAAGATAGAAATCATCGTACCTAAGAAAACTGGAGGGCCTCGTACGATCCGGCTTATCGAAAAGCACGCGGACTTGTATGAAAGAGAAAATGTGCGAGAAAGTGCTCAGTTCATGGCCCAAATGATTTTCTTGAACTCGAAGGAGCAACCGAAAGCAGCTGACGTGAATAAAGTCGACAACTTTAAGTTCGTGTTTGAAGATACCAAAGACAACAGAATGCTGGAAATCCTGAGGCAAAAGCATTTAAGACTCGGCGTTTTCTCTTCAAGGCAGAGCATTAACTACCTCCAACACGGAGAGCGGCCTGGGTCAGCTTTCCTGAAGCAAGTTCAGCACGATCAGCGCAAAGATTCGATTTCAAAGATGAGAATAATCACGGATAACTCCATTTTCGTGACCAATACGCTTGGTAGTCCTAGAGACAGAGACAGCATCTCCTCTCCTGGAACAGCAAAGACCCTCCCCGTAAGCAAACAACGACCTTTTACAGCTCGAATTAGCCACATGAAAGAATCCTCGATATCCTCTGCTCCCATCAATCAATACGGTTTGGCTTCTCCAACCCTCTGTTCTGAGGATCTACTCAGCCAGAGGCAATTTACCACTTCCTCTTACAAGGAGGATCAGAAATCTCCAAATTATTTAACAACTCAGTCGCAAGACTCGGAGTATTCAATAAAATCAGAGCCCTTGAATCTCAGCTCCAGTCCAACCCACCGCAAGCGCGTCCCTCCAATTCATTGCAATAGTGACTTGCCTGACGTCAGCGACATTTGCAAGAATCCGATGTACACGAATTTAATGCAAAAGAGCATTAATAAGAAAAGGCTGTTTCAGAAAAGAAGTCTCAGCGGACAAATAAGCCGGCCGACGTCAGCAAGGTCTAACAGTGGAGTTTTTGACACACGAATAAGGCTCCAAATGCAGCCTTATCTGATGAATCCTACATCACCTCGTTGAGTAGTCATATATTTTTTAAGGAAATTATGATACATTCAGTGTAATGAGTTTTTAATTGACTATCATGAATAGTTTGTTTTATTTTTGTTAGAAAATGAGTTGAATATTCCGTTGCAAATCAAAATAATTACAATAGCTTTTCGAGATTGTCCACAGGTTGTTTCAAATAGAGAGTAAAAAATTCGCAACGATCAATCATTTTGTAAAAAATTGAGGGTAAAACTCTGAGAAACCTTCTAACCGTCATATAAATTGCTTACTTAATCGACAATTGTCTCATAGTTTAACATGAATCTTTTCGTCAGAGTTGATTACCCAAAAGGGGAGGTATTGGTAAGAGCGGGGAAGAAGACGAAAAACATTATTATAAGTAGAACCGAAATCACATTTTCTTCGTAAAGTGTCCCTTCATCAATAATTGAACGAATTCATCTTGAGAGATCTATGATAACGCATGATAAGAGAATGAAGCAGATGGGAGATTCGCTACCTTGCCGTCGTTATTAGTGTCAACTTCAGCGATAATCTGTTTCCATTCTTCGTCGTCAAGCTCGATTCCTCCCATTACAGCTGCTAGCTCCTGTTTTGTAATAAATCCATCTCCGTTCTAAAAGAAAATTTTATGTTTGAGCACTTTTCGAAAGATAAAATCAATTCACTTGGTCGAAGAGTTTAAATGCTTGAGCAATTTTCTGCTTGGAGAGAAGCATTTCCTTGTTCATCGCGGCCATGATGAATTCTATTAAATAGAATTATAGCGTCCTCATAAATAATAAAAAAGAGGATAAACCTGAGAAATCAATCTGGCCTGAGCCATTGACGTCAACCTCTTTAATAATTTTCGTTGCTTCAGCCTCAGCCTTTGCTCTGGACTCACGACCAAACACCTTAATGTAACCTAAAAAAATCCATGATTGAGCCGGCAACTCATCAGATAAAAGCACCTTCTACAAGCTCATCGCGAGTGAGAATACCGTTTCCGTCTTTATCCAAAGACTGGAAAGTCTTCTGGAGCTCATCGCGTTCTTGTTGGGTAGTAATCTGAGAAACAATGAATGTCATAATGGCTTGTTTGAGTTTGTTCTTTGACTATTGAAATAAAATTATATTAGGTATTAATATATCAAATAGTTACGCTGAAAGTGCTCAAATTGTCTAGGATTTTCTTGTTCAGAGGGCGTGTTTTCGCATTCTTTTGCATCCAAGGGTCTTCGAGAGCTTCCTTAGCACTAATTCTCTGTGCAGGGTCATACGTAAGCATTTTCTTAATGAGAGCTTTAGCTTCAGGTGAGATTCTGGACCATTCAGCGTCTTGATTATTAAAAAGCGGATTAGGGTTCTATTGTTTTTCAGGCGAGAATTACCATCAAATATGTATTTTCCTGCTTTCACTTTATGGATAATTTCAGCGTCGTTTCTTCCATTAAAAGGTGGATATCCGCATAATAAAATGTACAGGATAACCCCGCAGGACCAAACATCGCATTTCTCATCATAATTCTTTGAAAGAACCTCAGGCGCGATATAATAAGGCTGAAAACAGAGAAAGATAAGTCCCATAGTCTTATTTGTTTTAGATTTACAGTGCCGAACTTCTGAGTCATTTTCTTGCCAGTTTCAAATCTCCTCGAAGTTCCAAAATCAATGACTTTAAGAGCAGCATCGGGTTTCTTAGAGTCCAAAAGCAAATTCTCTGGTTTGAGATCTCTGTGCACAATATTTTTCGAATGGCAGTAGACGACAGCGGAGAGGATCTGCTTCATATACTCCGAAGCCTGTTTTTCCGTGAAGCTTTGCATTTGCTGAATTCTGTCAAAGAGTTCACCACCATTACAATACCTTGAAAGAGGTTGAATAGGATTAAGCACACACACACCTGGGTGAGACTGTTACTCTGTGATCAAGTAATAGCATTCGTTGTCCTGGAATAGCTCATAAAGCTTCACAATATTCGGATGGTCGAGTTCTTTCAAGATGCTGACCTCAGCGAAAAGCTTTTCTTGCTCTTCTCTCAGAACCGATTTTTTCTTAATGCTCTTCATTGCTCTCACAATACCTAAGTAGCAATTTGGTATAATAAGCCTATAATCCACAGAAACGGGGTAATTTACCAGTGGTTCTATGAGTAACAGTGCTGACCTTACCATAAGCCCCTGGAAATTGAAATAAATCAAAACCTGATGCAGTGAAAGAAAAAAATTACCTTCGCCAAGAACTTGCCCAACTTTGTAATATTCTCCGATTGAGCCAGTTTTCAAACTGACAAAAATATCAGGACTCACTTTAAGATCCATTGCTTTGAAAGATGAAGCGTTCTTTTTCAGCTCAGGCGTCTTTAGGTCTTCGCCCTTAGACTCTTCTTTTTTCAGGTCTGGTTTTTTCTCAGACATGCGATTTTTCGCAGGATCCCCTTTGCTTTCTTCTTTCTTCATTTGACTCACGGTTTCTGGATTGTTGCCCTTTACGTTGTTAAGGTTTCCGTTTGCTTTCTGGTCCTTGCCAGGCTCGGCAGTTTTTTTATCTGCATTTGTTTTATTCGAGATTGCATCTTTTTGAGGTTCTTTAGTTATCTGCGAAGATGGCTGTTTCTGTTGCGTTTGCCCATTGATGTTCGCCTGAGCATCCAAAGGCTTAGCCTGCTCTTCTTTGACTGGAGCTTCATCCGGCTTAGCGTAGACCGCTTTGGGCTTATTCTGAGACCCTTGCGAGTTATTGATGACTTTTGCCATATCAAGCCTAGGAACTCTCCCGCCTTGGCCGCCAGAGCTATCACCTTTTTGAGAATTGGATCCGACTACTGTTTCCTCAGCAGCGAAACTATTATTTCTGTTTTGTTCCTCGCGGATTTTGGAACCTTGCCGCATTTCGACTATTAATTGAGTTAGAATACGTTGCTATTTGTTGTGGAGGATTTACTGGGTCTTTCCGTATTGTCACTACTTGCACAACAGCCCATGGTATCTCTATATTATTACGTAATTAGTATTTATTGCGATTAAAGCTTATTTATCAAGAGTTATTTTATTCACAGATTAATTGCGTAATGTTCATACAACAGCAAAATCTCCTTTTCGTAGATGAGCATTCCTCCTCCAGCTTATTGAAGAATGCCATAATGAGAGAATAAAACTTAACATAGTATTAAATGAGACTATTATATATGTTTTTACAATTAACCAATGGACTATGTATTACATATACCAGGCTGAAAATGACCTTATCTCTTTCTCTCTCGACCAAAGTGAAAGACGCGTTCGAACTAGACAAACAATCTGCAGCATTTGATGCTTGATGTCTCGATGAAATCTGCGTGCAATTATCAACGTTAGAGAAAATTTTTTTTTTCTTTCAATAAAATCGTTATTTTGTTTCTGTTAACAAATTTCAATTCATCCGTAATTTAAATTAATACACAAAGCTAACAACAGTCTTTCTTCTTTCAAATGAATGCTAATTTACCAGAAGAGACAACAGGCTCTCACCAACTTGAACCAAACTCAAGCTTACAACCTCCTTTAGACACCAGTTTAATCGAGCAAAGAATCATTGCCGCTGACCCGGCCTTTATCGAAAGAAAATCATCAATGCTCACTCCGTGCAGAGACACCAAACTGTCCACAATGGACCCTGCTGTCAATCAAGATAACTTCCAAGCGATATTGGACAAGGCGCGAGACGCTATTACCGAAATATCAGGCAATCGCAAGGATTATCGAGAATCACCTCTGCCGGAGCAAATGTACAGAGAAAGCGTCCATGCGAAGAGCGTGAAGAACTCAAAGGTTTTTCCGAAAAGTCATTTCAACCTTGCGAATAAACGTTATCTCACCCTCACGAAACCAGAAGGAGACAAAATCGATCGCGTTATCGACCAGATCAGAAGAGGGTTGCCTGCTGCAGCGAAGCATTTGTTTTCGCCTAAACGTAATCGATATGTAGTCCATGAGATCTATACGACCGGTCCTTTGGCAGACGGCGCGAGCATAGCTGAAAAAGAGAATAATAAACCGACGCAACAGCCCAGAGAATCAACAAGGAGCGTGGAGGAGTTCGAAGCAAAGATGAAGAAAATAGATAACCTTGTGGATACGATCCGCAGGAGAAATCAGCTCTACAATGTAGTTGAATTTGGCTCGCCAGCGTTCCAAAGTCCTCGAAATCCTTTCCAGTCGCTGCACATGCCATTCATAGAGTTGCAAGAGATCAGCAAAGTGACATCCGAAGCTGAAATGAGATCGAACTTCCTTAGTCCGACCAACATTCATTTTATTGCGGAGAAATGTATGGGAAGTGCGGAGAAATACACTCACCAACAGGAAAACGGCAACCTGACCGTCACTCTCAACGACTCCAAGCTGTCTCCGAGGGAAAACACTAATGGCAGCCAAGAAATCACGCGACAAGAGGAATCTTATCAAGCAAGCCCTCACCGTGCCAATCAGGTCCAAGAACAAACACTATCTCTCTCAAGAGTGATAATACCAGAAAACAGAAATTCGCCTAAGGAGCATATGAAGATAGTTGACAATGCGACACCAAGAGAGACAAAGAACGCGTCTCCTGTTAACAAGAGCCAGGGGTATGAACTCAGCCTTCAATCTAGCCCGCTGAAAATGGATCAAAGCTTGAACCTTTTCATGGTTTCTTCAGATCAAAACTTAGCAGAAGAGCTGAGACAGACACCTGACCTGCCTCTGGTCCAGATTAATTCTGAATTCGTAAGCACGATATGCGAAGGAAGCGAAAGTAATGGATATATTTCGGAAACCAAACTCAGCAAATCTCTGAGAAACGAAGAGATTGCTCAAACCGAAGGGGTATTGGAGCCTGTGAATGAAATTGAGGAGGCGAGAGACGATAGTTTAAATCAAAGGGATATATCTTGTAGTGAAGACGGCGAAACCGAACAAGAAATTCAATTCCAAAGCGATGCAGGGTTCCTCCAACAGCTTCCTCTGGACAGAGAGCATGAATCCTGTGAAACAGTCATTGTCTATATAGAGGACGGATCAGAGTCGGCAGGAAATGATGATAAACTTAAGAAAGAAAGTCTGGAAACCGCTGCTCTTGCTCATAATAATGGGTCGGATTCTGAGGAAAGAATACATGAAAAAGACGAACTTATTCTCCTTGAGCACTCTGATTTGGTTTCTGAAGATTTAGGGTCCCAGCTGGCGTATTCCACATTTAGACTCACTCAATCACATGAAATTGATACTTCTGGCAGACAATTCCAGAACGAAGGCGAAAACTTAGCTCATGTAGCGCAGGAGAGTGTTGAGGACTTCCTACATATTGAGGACAATGAATCTCCTGAAACGGCGCCTGAAAAAGATGAAACTGAAGTCGAACCTGAAAGAGCATCCGAAAAGCTTTCAGAGCCCTGTCAGAATCAGTCTCCTCTCGAGGAGCTGGTCGATTCGACTAACTGCCAAGTTATTCCGTCAGAAAACCAGGTTGTGGAAGCTAACATCTGTGAACCACAAGCAGAAAAAATTTCGATAGTAATCGACAAAATCGAAGCCGCAACCACTCAGCAAAATCCAGCTGCCACCGATTCTCCAAAAAGCTCGCCATCAAACGCTCAGCAAGCTGAATCAAAAATCCTCGGTGAGTCCCTTAATGCTTCCATTACCGAAGTCAGTTCTTCAAAGGAACGAGGTTCTTCCCCAGAAAATAGAGAAGAAGCAGAGCCTCACTCTCTATCACCAAAGGAAAAATTCGTGAAAGGAAGTCCAGCGAAACTCGCCCAAAATGATGATTACTCATGTGGTACAAGTTCTTCTGGGAAATCTGAAGCAACTTCTCCTGAGAAAATTGCACGAGACGAAGAACACGAACAAAATTCCCATCATGATCAGTATAAGAACTCGCAGTTCCTGGAGGAACCTCAAGGAAAAGTAGCTCACACTGCGCTCTTCCTTGTTCCTACTCTGAATCTTCCTCAAAATGACTCTTCTTCAAGAAAATTCGCTGAATTTATCGAAAATACCAACGAAAGAGACGAAATAGTCGAAGTATCCGTTGATGATGTAGAGAATTCACAATTAGAGAATGACAACTTTGAAAGAAATCCAGACCAAGAGCCTGAAGAAAACCGAGCTCAGCCAGAAAATGAGTGTTATCCTGATAATGACTGCTCTATCGTCAAGGAGAATAATCTCAAAGCAGAATGCCAGGAACTTAACACTGCTATGGGAACAGCAGTCGTTGCTTCGACTAAGGACCTAACAAACACATCTGCCGAGCTCGTAGCTACTGGTAGAAACTCTGTTGACGCAAAAGACGTGCCCCTTCAGAAGCAAGCAACAAGCTACACCTTTACTACTGATTCAGAAGCAACAAAACAGACTGAGTCGAATGCTTTATTTGCTCCAAACACCAATGATGATGCAGAAGAGGAGAAATACAGCGGCGCAGGAACCGATAGGAGCAAAATCCGAACGATTACATACGACCTTACGACCCCTCAGGGCTATAAAGAAACTCAGGACGACCAAGGATCAGGGAGTCAAAAACAAGGTTCTGATGGCAAAGAAAGGATGAGAAGACACAATTTAGGCATCAAAAGGCACTATATCAGCAACTTTACGGCCTCGCCCCCAAGCATCCCTAAGCAGAAATTCCTTCCAAAGCTTGATAATAGTCATTCAGCTGAGCGAAAAAATGGAAACCAATCGAATAATAAAACCACACCAACGAAAGGCTGTCAATTGGTAACCAGTCCAGTTTCCAGCGGAGATAAAAAAGTGCATTACACCTCTGAAAAAGGAGAAAAACGCTCAGCTGTTGGCGAGTTCGATTGCAATACATCGAGAAAAGAACTAATGTACTCTGAAAACAAGCAGAATGGTGAAGGATCTGACACGGAGACTCGCATCATTGCTTCAGCAACGCTAAGCACACTCAAGAAAGGCCGCAACAGGAGACAAGTATCGCTTACTAAATTGCCAGACGACGATTTACAGAGGAAGAGGTCTCCTTCTGAAGCGCTTAACCTCTCGATGCAGAGCATTGGAAAGATCGGCTGCCTGTCGCTGTGTGGAACGAGATTTGACAAGAATCCGATTGCACCATCTCTCGGGTCGTTTGTGAAAAAATTTGAAAACGAGTCCTTTAAATCGATGGTTCGAGCCTCGCAGGAGTGCCATGAAGTCTATAGCACTTCAACGTTGAGACGAAGCAGACATCAGTCCGGTTTCTTTGACTTGAATAAAACCATGTCTCCAGATTTCAAGTCGTTCAGAAAGATGAGCTCTCCAAAGGCTGGCTATGGCTATGACGAATTCCAAAAGATAAGATCGGAACCGAAAAGTATGACGAAACGCAGCGAGCATACACCAGTAGTTTCGCCATAAGAAGATATTATAGTCTAGGCGGTTGTTTGATTGTAAAAATATTATTTTGATTTTAAAATTATCAAGAATTCAATGCTTTCTGCAAGCTTTTCTGTTTATTGAATTTATATATTGCAGAGAACGCATTTCACTTGCGATTCCTATAATACTAGATAGTAGACTGTTGAGCAACACATAATCTTCCTTCTTATAAGGTAAATTGTATTGTTTCCTATGGGCGCATGGTTACAAGAAACACACAGAATATGCCCAACCTTTATCGCTAGTCTTCTGGTCAAAAATCATTTTCTCTGTTCTCAAATCAAGCACTTTGCCGTAAGAATGGTCTGAGGTGGCTGCTATAAAATGTCCATCTGGACTCCATCTAACGCAATTTATTCCTCCCCAACAAAGGAGAGGCAGAAATGATTTAGCAAATTTAGATTCTCGTCGATCAAATATCGTCACAGTGTTGCCGCCTAAAGCCAATAAATTGGAGTCCTGTGGACACTTATCTATCCAAGTTATGCCTATAAGATCTCCTAGAACCAGACTGTCTTTTAGCAGCAAATTTTTTTTTTCGATGTCAAGTATATTCAACAATTTACCACTATATGTTAAAAACAAACTCGGATCTTCAGGATGCTCCCCCCATCTACAACGAATGTTTGTATAATTCTGGTTTACCAGATTGTATTCAACATCGCAGTTGCTTGTGGAGATATCAGATATAACGCAAGTAGTACCTGCATGAGCTGCCATAGCGATTTTCCGTCCATCTGGACTAATATCCAAAGTTGATACCCTATTTTCAGAAAATTGTGGAAACCAAGATGCTTTGCGAAGAAGAGTGAACGAATCGGTGTCCAATAAATGATAAGCTGTCTTCCCCACTAGAGGAATAAGAGCCATCAATTTTCTCTTCGCGTTGACAGAGATTTCGCTATCGCCAACTATACCCTCAAGTTCCTCGAATGAAAACACAGTTTTGATGGTTTTCGTTGAAAAATCAATGATTTTGAAGCTGGCCGAGTTATATCTCGAATAGTATGCTGTGATTAAATGATTGGTTTCAGGAATCTCCTTCACATGAGTCCATGTTGAAAACTCTGCTGGTTTGAAGAGTGTTACCCCTGGAAATTTTGCATAAGATTCACCTGTTTGGTAATCTGCGATGCTGACCGAAGATTCTCCTTCATATCCTGAACACCAGCTAACTAGAGTTGAATTTCGTGTGCTTGATTCTCCAATCTGTGACCTTCTAGCTGCATTCGACTCAAACTTGCTTTCTTCTAAAGTTGCTTGAGTAGAATTCATTTATTTTCAAACTTAAGAGTAGAATTTTATTTGTTGAAGCTGACTCACAAATTAATAAGAGTATTTTTACAGTAGATATCAGAAAGTCAACAAAAATATCCTTATTGTCAGTCTAATCGAATTATTCGCAAAAAAACCTTAACAGATCCTCTATATCACTCCTGTAAAGCCCTCATAACAGCCTAAAGCTACCCAACCTAAGCACGGCGGCTCACAAAAAACATACAGAATAGGCCCAGCCGAGATCAGCTGTTCTCTCTTCAAAAATCACCTTCTCCATCCTCAAATCAAATACTTTTCCATAAGTGTCATCTGCAGCCGTCGCTAGCAATTTCCCATCTGGATTCCATCTCACACAATTGATCTGATCTCTATGAATAGAGTCAAACTTTTTCACAGTTTTGGGTGCTCTTCGATCGAATAGAAAAACGAAATCGCCACTGAGAGCCAGCAAATTGCTATCACATGGGCATTTGTCGATCCAAGTAACAGGATATCTCGCGTCAAGATATAAATTGGTCTTTAGCATCAACCTTTTCTTTTCGACGTCTAACAAATTCAAGAGTTTATCCTCATACATAAGAAATAAGCTCGGTTCTCCATATTCCCCCCATCTGCATCTAATCATTTTGCTTTCATAATCGATTTTTATCTGATATTCAAAGTCGCAGTCGTTAGTGATGATATCGGATATAACACAAATCCCTTTCTCGTTGATGATTGCGATTTTCTCTCCATCTGGACTGATATCTAATGTTGACACTTTGGTGTATAAAAATTGAGGGATCCATTGAGTTTTGCGAAGGAGAGTCTGTGAATAAGTGTCAAATAAGTGATATGCCGTCTTCCCGGCTAAAGGGATCAAAGCCATGAGATGTCGAGGCGCATTAACTGAGATTTCGCTGTAGCCGGCTTTACCCTCAAGCTCTTCGAATGAAATAGTTTCTTTTACGTTTTTCGTTGAAATATCAAAAATCGTGAAATTTGCGGAATCGCTCATTGAATAATATGCTGAAATCAACAAATTTGTGTTTGGGATTTCTTTCACATGGGTCCACGTTGAGAAAGACTGAGTCCTGTATAGTTTTACTCCTGGTATGTTTGCATAGAGTTCGCCCGTTCGATAGTCTTGAATGCTTATTTGACTCTTTCCTTCACGACCAGAGCACCAACTGAGGAGTGTTGAGCTTCTCTCACCTGCTTCTTCAACCTGAGACCTCCTGCCCACAAAGTCTCCTACATTATTTTCCTCTATACCTTTTTGAGAGGAATCCATATGCGCAAAACTAACGATTTAAAATTTATTTTTTCGAACGAATCTTAATATCGATAGAATTTGAAAGCCCAGCACTAACAAATAAACAATTAGACAACACTCTTTCTCAGAAGGAATATCCTTGAGCTAATTTGTTGACCTGCAGATGTACTGCTAACTTATCAAATTTGCAAGTAAGCCAAAGAATTAAGCGAAGTACTCATGTCTATCTTACAAAAAGCAAGCTGATAATGCCCACTTTTCGTCAGCTGTTTGCTCAGAAAAAATCACCTTCTGCGTCCTCAAATCAAATATTTTGGCGTAAGTGTCTTCTGAGGCTGTAGCCAGCAATTTCCCGTCCGGGCTCCACCTCACACAATAGATTGGCCTCTTGGAATAGATTGACTCAAATTTTTTTGTCGCTTTGGGTTCTCGCCTTTCAAATATGTGAACAACCCCACAACCACTTAGAGCTAAAAGGTTGTTATCACTAGGACTTTTATCAATCCAAATGACATGGTTTCCAAGAGATAAACTGCTCTTCAGTAACAAATTTTTCTTTTCCACATCGAAAATGTTCAGGTAGCTACTATCATGTGCTAAAAATAAGTCTGAACCCCCAGGTTCTCCCCATCTACAGCGTACCTTATCAGGGAAGCCTTTGCTTGTAACGCCTCTACTTCTGATGGTATATTGAACATCGAGATTATCTGTATTGATATCAGATATCACGCAAAGTGCCTTTTGGTTTACCATTGCGATTTTTTTCCCATCAGGACTGATATCCATGGTGACTACATTACCCTTGCCAAACTGTGGAACCCAAGGCGATTTGCGAAGGAGTGACCATGAATTGGTATCAAACAAATGATATGCTGTTTTCTCTCCCAAAGAAATCAAAGCCATCAAGTTTCGAGGTGTATTGACGCAAACTTCGGTATTTCCGACCCAGCCTGCAACCTCTTCGAAAGAGAAAACGTCAGTGATTTTTTGGGTTGAATAATCAACAATTTTGAAGCTTGCTGATTCATTGAGAGAATATTTCGCCACGATTAGGAAACTCGAGCCAGGAATCTCTTTCACGTGGACTACTGTTGAATAAGCAGTGGGTAAGTTCAATTGTACTCCTGGGAATACAGCATAAGGCTCACGGGTTTGATAGTTTTGAATGCTGGCCTTGCTATCCTCACCATCTCCTGAACACCAGCAAAGTAAAGTTGAGTTTCGGGTGGGTATTTCTACAGCCTGAGACTGCCTGTCTTTAGTTGACTGAGTTTTATTTTCTTCTTGAAGTTTTTTTGGAGCAGGTTCCATGAGAACAGATTTCAATTAAAAATTTATCGTAAAGAATCAAATTGATAATAATTTAATGGTGTGGGAATGGTTGAACAACAATAGCTCGTTTCAACCAGTATCCAAAAATTACGAAAAATTTCAATTTGCTAGATTTTGAAATGTGATTGAAGAGAATTAGCGCTTTCAGGAGTAATTTTTTTTACTATTCTTTTTAGCAAAAACAAAAATGATAGATTTCATGCTTGTAAAAACTTCATTGCTAATCGATTTGATGTGTAGAAAGATTTGTTGGTTGTTGTTGGTGTTGTTAAGATGTCTATTTCACGGAAGAATTCTGAAATTTTGCTGTGGAGTTAAGCTGCGTCTCTGCTTATTTCTACCATAATTAACACAGAAATCATAATTTCAGGAATTACAGATAAATTATAATAAATTACACTAAATACAACTTTGTAAATTGGAAATTCGAAATTTAAGGTCTGCTATCTTCTTGCGAATGGTAGTGGGGACGAGCACAGAGTAATTTCAGTCTCTTGTTTCACAAAATTCTCGATGAGCATGTCTAATTTCGGTCAACTATTCTCAGCGAAAAAAAATCACTCTCTCCATCCTCAAATCAAATAATTTTTCATCTGTGTTGTCTGAGGCAATAGTAAAAAACCTCCCATCTGTGCTCCATCTCATGCAATTGATACTCCTGGAATGAATAGACTGATACCTTTAATAACAGTCTCAAGTTCTCGCTGAGTATTTATGTTAGCGTACCTCCCATTGAGAACTCGTAATTGCAATCACATGGATTTGTAGCGATCCAATCTTCAACAAGAGATAATTTTTCCAGCATAAAATTTTGTTTTCAACATCAAAATTTTCAGTAGCATACTATTCTGAGCCACAAATAAGAATTTCTCTTCGTATTTTCTTCATCTGCAGCATTGTTTACTATAGTAATTATTTTCCAATATATATATTCAGCCTCATCGTCATTTGTACTCATATAGGAAACAGCCCAAACTCCCCTCTCATTTCTCCTTACAGTTATCCATCCATCCGGACTTCTCTACAGAATGGATATCGTGTTTTAGGAACCAATGCGTTCTGACAAGGAAGGTAATTGGCTTGATAACAAAAAAAATTAAATTATTTTCTTCCATATCGTTTTGAATTAACCATGTTCAATTAACGCGATTTAATATTCGTGTTTGAAAACAACCCATGTAACAAAATATGTCAATAAGATTGAGTGGACATAATAAAAGTCAAAGCCACTCAAAATAGTATTATTTCATGAAGTGTACTGGTGCTGGAAAGTGAACTCAGTTTTTCCCAAGAAAATCATATTGATAGCTTAATTATTTAGCTCATAGCTCATTCAACGAAGTAATTTTCAATATCGAATAAGTCGGTTAATTAAATAATAATTTCTGCGTAAAGTTATTCGAGCATCACATTCCAAAATGGCAAACATCATTGTAACTCCCTTCTCTTACGCCCACTAACCACTCTAAACATTCAGGACATCGACTTCTCTGACGGCCAGAAAATCGAAAAACAGAGCCTCACTGCTAACGATGCCAGCGCTTTCTCAAACGATCTTTCCAACATGAACTTCAACCTTGAATCCCAGCGCACTTCAGTCTCAAGCAGCTCCGGAGGCTACCAACCTCCAGTCCTTCCTGATGGCAAAGAGCCAGTGAAATCAGACCAGCAATTCGCGAATAAATACCAAGAAAAAGCTGCTCATTTACAATCAGAATTTGATTTGAACCGCGCAGGCCATCCAACCGTATGCATCTTCACAGTCCTATTCAAAGGGCTCTCTGTAACCAGGTAAAACAACGATTTCATACGAATCAGCCTCATAACGCTCATCTTTTACAGCTATTTGTTCTTCGCTTTACTGTTCAACGAAGTTACTGCTTTTATCTTTACCGTGCTCTTCGCTGCTGCTGATTTCTGGGTTGTAAAGAACATCTCTGGCAGGTAGATTTTTCTATTTCGAGATAATAAGGTCTAATCTCGCCGCGTGTAGATTGTTGGTCGGTTTGAGATGGTGGACAAGCATCGAAGCTGATGGAAGTGAAAAATGGCATTTTGAAAGTCACAACCAGAACAGACAGACAAACGCTATTGACTCACGATTCTTCTGGTTCTCCCAGATTGGGCTTGTCGCTTTCTGGTCACTTGTCAGCATCTTCGCTCTTTTCGGTCTCAAATTCTTCTGGGTATGCGCAACTTCAGTTATTTGACTCACTAAATGCTCATTTTCCTAAAGGGAACTGCCTGTGGCATTAGCTTGGCGCTTTCAGGAATGAACCTCTGGGCATACTACAAATGCAACAAGGGTATGAAGCAAATTCCTTAATCTCAATCTCATTTCAATGTTTTATTAGAGTACGAAAAGAAAATGGAAGGCATGGCCCAGAAGGCTAGTCTCTTCGCTGCTCAGAAAGTCATGAGCAATTTCTTATAAATTCCTTTTCCATTACACCTCATTTCAGGAATTTATAGACTTCGTTTCATAGTAGCCATATGAATTTAAATTCCTCGATTCGCAAAGGGAAATAGAGCTGCATAGAAAGAAATTAACTCGCATCATCACAAAAATTATTCATTTACTGGTTTATATAATTAACGCTGAGAAAGAGCTAAGAAATTATTTTATTGAGAGCTAAAAATTTATTTTATCTCACCGCTTTATCTGACATCGAAAGTTAAAGAATTACCCCTTATTATTATGTTAGCCCGACAAAAACAAAAAGCTAAGGGCCTGGACCTGGCCCCAGGCAGCAACTTCACCTCAGCGTTGAGAGAAAAAAAGCAACTGAAAAAGCCGCACATCCTGCAATCCTCATTTGCAGTCAAAAGGAATAATTTGCTACTTGCCTCAACAAACGAAGCTCAGACGGAAGGTGCTAAGACCTCAATAACGCTTCAGACAGACTCAGACATCTCTATCCCTTCATCTCCATGCTCGCAAGACCGATCCGAGCGGCAATCACCAATTAATTCTAAGGTTATACCAGACCTGAGGGAAAAGACTCCGCTGCCTTTCAAATCGAGGACGCCTTCAATTGCGAGGAACTTGGAACTCAAGCAGATCCCTCAAGGCAATGAACCAGCGCAGTTGCGACCGTCTCACTCAACGAAAAACCTAAAACTCAGCTCACGGAGGCCAAGTTTAAAAGTGGACGAGGAGGGAGAAACAAGCGATTCGTCAATCCACATCCCGAGTCGAACGACACCTAATAAGAAGCATACAGGCACGATTCTGCCCAATACAGTATCGTTTGGTATGCCAAATACGTGTAAAAATGCATCACAAAGAACCAGACCTGCCATATTCGAAGCGGCTAAAACAAAGTCGCGTTCGAAGACTCCGGTGTCGAAAAATGAAATAGAGCAGGATGCAGAGGAAGGCCAAGGAAAGCGTACGAAAACTGAACGAAATGAAAAAGTAGCGATGGAGACCAGTTCATATGCGCAGAAAAAAAAGATACCTGTTAACCAAGGATATAAGAGGCCTGAATCAAAACAAAGTTCGCAGTCATCACTGAGCACGAATCCGTCGAAAAACGATCTGAAAGTTGGGAGTAACGGGAAAGTCTCACAAAAATCAATAAAATTGGCTACTGACTATGATGATGAAGCGATTTTCAGCGAAAATGAACCGGGCAGCCCCGTGACGCCTAAGGTAAAAGAAATAGTGGCCATAAAGCCGACGAAGGCCAAATTTCGATTCAGTTTTCCAAATTATTGTCCAGCGCGTTTATCGACGAAAGGCCATGGGATTGTTGAAGCTTATGCAGTTGCTACGAATCAAGGACCAGTAAGAGATTATAATGAGGATAGAGTGTCGGTTCTGTTGAATATAACTCGTCCAAGCAGCTATAAAGGAGAGAACTGGCCGAATTGTTCGTTTTTCGGGGTGTTTGATGGGCATGGAGGGAGTCGATGTGCGGATTATCTCAGAGACCATTTGCATGAATTTGTAAAATGAAAGTTTTAGTGATCAGCAGTGTAATTTTGCGAAAATAGGTGATTGGAGATCCGAATTTCCCTCAAAATCCCAAGGAGGCTCTACGAAGAGGGTTCGAGGCAGCTGAGCGAGAGTTTTTGGAGCTTGCGCAGATAGATGAGGAAGACGGCATCCTCGAAAGGTCTGGGTCCTGTGCTTTAGTCGCGCTGATAGTTGGTACGCCCTTTAACATAGTTTCCCTCTCTGACTTGCAATTTAGGCGAAACGTGTTACATCGCAAACGTAGGAGACAGCAGAGCGGTGCTGAGTTCTGGCTCTGGCACCAGGATTCTCCCGCTTTCACGAGACCACAAGCCAAATGATTCAGAAGAACTGAAAAGAATCAATCAAGCTGGTGGCAAAGTCTATCAGTAATCTCATAGGAGAAACAATTTAATGCTAACTTTTCTTCTTCTTCCTTAGATCACAGTATCCAGGAGCACGTTTTGGAACTACAGGTCATGTTACCGCAGGTCCATATCGAGTTCATCCTGGAAAGCTATCAGTGAGACAGTTACTTGCTGCCTGTTGTTAACATTCTGTCATTTAGGTTAGTAGGACATTCGGTGATATTGAGGCTAAATTGCAGAAATATGGAGGCAACCCTGGCTGTGTGGTCGCCGTGCCTGAGATAAAAGTTGTACAAATCGCATACGACGCTGATTTTATTGTGCTTGCGAGTAACCTTATTACATTCTTTTATCGCTAAAACGGCTTTTTCTTAGGCGATGGAGTGTTTGATACGCTCTCGAATCATGAGGCATTAGACGCGATTTGGAACAGTTTTAAAAACTACGAACTTGCAGAGGACTTGCACAAGCAAACCGCCATCGGCGGAGATGCTGTTCTTCAAGAATCCATTGAAAAAGGGACCTCCGACAACGTCACTGCAATTATAATTTCATTTAACAACCTCCGACGGAAGCTCTTCCCAAAAAAGCTTGGAAGCAACGATAATAAAGAGAACAAGAGGCGAGTCCATAGCGATACCAAGGTTGAAGTCAAGCAGGTCCTTCCTTTGGAGAATGCCTCAAGTCTGAATAAAAGATCATTCGTTATTTCAAATGAGAGGCCATCAATGGTCTCAAACGAAAGACCGTCAATGGGCTCACGTGAAAGGGCATCACTTGTCTCATCTGAAAGACCTTCAATCGCAAAAAGTCAAACAGTCGCTTCTACAGATGAGGAGCAGGCCCCTCAGCAAAAGCCCCGAGAGAGCCCAAAGAAGATAACTCCTCTCGAGAACGTTGAAATCAAGATGCCGAATATCATTGCTAAGCCGATTGAAACTCCAGTGACGAAAAATAAACCAATGGAGTCTTTGGCCCAAACTATTGCGAGGAAAAAATTGGCTGCGGGTAAGCTCAGCGGGGCAAATTCTCACACAAACGAGACCAGCGCAGTACTTACTTCGAAAACCACAAACCTAACGAACATTAAATAAGGGAGTATGAAAATGGAAGCAGCATCCTTCCTTTTTTTTGTGCTTTTGTAGTTTAATAGTAACTTGACTGCTAATTATTAATATGGAAATTAGTGGTACTTTTAATTCCGAAAGTTTACCTTTCAATGACTTTTTTTTTTTGCATATGTTTTTTGTGGGTACATTGACTGTATGTCTTAGAATAGTCATGAAAAACACGTTTTTAATTACATCAAATGTGCTTTTTTTGAGAAGTATAAGTTATTTGAGTTGTGGAAACTTGATTAAAGAGAGTGCTCACAGAATGTGGTTTCAGTTATAGATAGTATATCTCTGCTCTTTGAAAGAATCTTTTTAAGATTTGAAGTTTCAAAAATCAAAATCTAACCTTAAGAATTACAGTATTGTACTAATAATTAGTTAGATGCTGTAATTAAATAATATACTTTTGATTAGAAACTAATTTTTGTTGAATAAATAGCCAAATGCAGTATTCTGAGCAATCTCAGGTATGAGCTAATTCTAAATAAACTAATTTCAACATAATTTCCATTTCATTAACTCTGAATGAAATCAATAACCTATTAGACTTGATAATAAACAATTTAATTGAATTTTCTGATTCGAGATTACCAATTAGCTTTTTTCAATTTTTTTTTTTTCATTTGGCTGATAAGGAAAGTTATTACACATTACGAGGAGAAGATTTCAATCTCATTGAGATCAATTGATTGATCTTTCCTTGTCTGTCTTGAAGCCTTATTTATTTCCCATATTCTCATAAACTGTTTAATCTCGAAACCAAAAATGTAAATTATTTTTTCAATTATAATTTTTTGAAAAGATACATGTAATTAATGACGTGCTCACGCTTACTAATCTCACAAATGACTTAGATAGATTATACAAAAGACAGTAAGTACGCAAAGAAAACAAAATTCTCTCTCACACAGATTAAATCACCTTCGCGAACGCAGACTTCTTTCCTTTAGCCTTGAGCTTTTCATTGAAAGCGGCTTTATCTTTCTCAGAATATAACAGCATCGACATCAGTATACGCAAAAGATCCATTGCTTCTTTCGAACTACATCAAGTTAGTAACTGAATACATCAAAAGAGAGGGTTTACTTATCCATCAAGCAGTCTAAAAACCTATCAAACATCGTTTTTATATGCTGTTTCTCAACTGAAATATCATTTTGAGATTTCAGCTT
>ENA-UOTZ01000642-UOTZ01000642.1-compost-metagenome-genome-assembly--contig:-NODE-642-length-28962-cov-8.966869_pt1 | contig 28962 bp, 31 predicted proteins | sample MGYA00238144_ERZ746983 | MGnify/ENA primary metagenome ERZ746983 (study PRJEB28759, sample SAMN06268863) | compost metagenome | isolation source: single cell | place: USA: California, Emeryville, Joint... | reverse complement strand
GAACGAACTGCTATACTCCAATGAGCTTGCGAGGGTAGAAAGAAGAATGCAATTGGCGGTGATGGCGATTTCAATGCGTAGTTATTAATGCGAGAATAGCGGTTGTAGCGGTGCACGATCTGCTTCAGGAACCGTCTGAGTACAAAGAGCATTTCCTCAGCATGATTTGAGGGAACAACCGCAAAGAGCGTCTTAACGAGGTGTTTTAAGAGAACAGCGACGACTCTTCTGTGAGGGAAGTAGCAAACGAGGTTGAGCGTTGATTCGAGGATCTCTGAAGCGTGCTCAAGGTGATTCTTGGCGACATTGAACAGTCCAGTGATGGTTTTTAGCACGTTATCGAGGTGGAAAGTATATTTTTTCTGGGCGTATTCAACCAGTCTCGCCTGAGAAACTCTCGCTGTGTACAGACTTTTCAACTCTTCTTCGAGAAGATGCTTGAGGTTAGAATTCTTCACCTATAAGAGAGGATTTAGCTTGACACAAGGATTTGGAGAGTTACAATATCGGTCCATCTGACCTTGTCCGTAGTGTCATTGAGGAGATTATTGTATATGAACAATCGGATGAGGAAATTTTGCAACTCGTCGAAGCTTTGCGAAAGAGTGGATTTCGAGGTCGTGCCGGCTACTATTAGCGGGTTAGGTCCATCATTAGATTAGAAAAATATTACATTCCACAGAGTTTTTGTTGAAGTAGGCGCCTTCATGCTGAATGTACGCTGCGAAGGCGAGAAGCATGTTCTTTGTGTCCGGCATACTGCGCAATATTTCGTTAGAAAATAGAATCAAAATATGCAATTTACTCAAGGGAGCTGTTTGGCATGGAAACGATAGGCTTCCACACATCAGGGATTGCCTCTGAGCGAAGAGAGAAGCAGGTTAGGTAAGAAAGAGATGAAAAATTTATTTTACTGCTATCGCAGCTTTCGACCATCTTTTCAAATTTCGCCTTGTCGTAGAGCCAAACTCCGGCGTAATGTGATTCGCCGTTATTGTCTTGAGAGGGCACTGGGAAGACTCTCAGGGTTGAAATAACGAAATTGAACGCATGACCGCCCCAAATGATGTTTTTCAGCGAATTGTCCTCGATGACGTTTGTGACCTTTGATTTCATGGATTGATTGTCGATGAGATGCCCTCTCAGACACATGTGGTACATGCAGGACATCAAAAAGAAGAATAAGGAAGCCAAGTCTTTCTATTGGAGATTGTCAGGAAAACACGAACAAATTTCAGATTTATACGCGGTTGGTGGGCAATGGTATCTCGTGCCTGTTCAAGGAAGAGACCGCTAGCACTGACGAAACTGATTCGTACTGCTGATTGCATTTGATATAGAGCTGGTGCATCACCTCACAGGTGATCACGATGACTTCCTCCCGGAAGACCAGCGCAGAGAACTGTCGCACGTACTCCTTAAGGAAGATCTGCGAGAGCTTCATATATGGGATGTTTATGCTACAAGAGGATTGAATAAGCGTGGAGTAGTCCTTGATCACCAAACCCATGCGTGATCTCTCTGAAGGCATCTGCAACAGCGATCTAATCATGAAAAAAGGTTATCAAAGGATCATAACCAGCGACTACTTGATATAGGTAGTGACCTTGCGATAGATGATCTCGGCCATCACGCATTGCAGGTGGATCTTCTCATTCAGATAGATGTCTTTGAGGTACACGAGGATCATATCGAGCACAGAAACGTCCTTGAAAATCTCATAGAAACCTTGGCTGTTAGTTCGTAACTCTTCCAGTTTTGCGTCGGTAACAAACTCGAGCACACGGCAGAAGACCATCTCTCCTAACGTCAATTGCTTTACCTTCCTAAATATTGGATTATGGCATCAAACGCATATTTTGGAGAAATTTACGGTCTAAGATTTGGCATTTCAGCGCGGAGGATATGCTTAAATGGTCTGAAGTACTTCTGGATGATTTTCGCATCATTTAGCAAACTATGCACGAGGAAGAAATTCGTATAGCTCTTTCCAGTGGATGCATGAACCAGATTGGGCGAAAGAAAGCCGATTTTCTTGCATTGGACAATAGCCTCTGGTTTGAGATCGTTGAGATGCAGGATGATATACACCCAAAGGTCCATCAATTTCTCAAGGACTTTCATCTCGTATTTAATAGGCATTGACTTAGAAGTGATATATTTTCGAAGGAGAATCGCCATTGGGGTCAGATTCGCGGAGAAGAGGTCTAAATACTTGTTCTTGAGGTCCTTTTGGATATTATCTCTGGCAATCTGAGTCATAACGACAGTAAGCTTATTAAATACGTGTTGGAATGAGCAAACTTACCGAACAGGAATAGGTCGAGAGTAAGATGAAGAAAATGCAGATCTTCTTCGGGTCAGAGATACGATTCGCCATTTTAAGGACATATTTTTGGATGTAAGCCCGTGCTGCAGCATTTTGCTGGGTTTCCTGCGATTCCATGTAAAAGCTGAGCAGTTCGTTCAGAGTTTTGTGGAAAATTTGATCGTCTTGAAGGTTAGTAGCAATGCAGAACAGAAGCTTAATCACCAACTAAACAAAATATAATTCAAGATAACCTCTATCAACGAAATTTTACCTTTTCAGTTCTCTTTTCATTCACAGACACCTTCACTTCACGAAGCGACTCCAAACACGTATTGAACGAGTACTTCGAGGTTATCAGATTCAGAATGAGGTCACGGACCGCTGCATGCTTCTGCAATGCCTTTGAAATCGTGTAAATAAACTCAACGACAAGATGCTCATTCTTCATTATCTCAGATAAGACTTCTTCGTGACTCGCTTCTTGTTTCTTTTCTCTTGTTGGAGAATTGCTATTAAGCAGCGAGATGGCCAGTGGTTGGCTCGATGGACCTGCTTTGACCATGTGTTCAGATATATGGGTCAAAAAGTTTGAGGTCAAACTATCGAAAAACTCAGCCTTAGCCACGCGATTCAGGTCTCTATCAAGAATCTCAATAATTATCGCTTGTAAAGCGTTTGAAAGCGCCAGACATGAGAGGAATATCTTCTGCTTATCATCGGTTTGCTTCATTTTTGGGTCGACTTGGTTGTTGGCAACTTCCTGCATTCCGTTACCGATCATCGCTTGCATATTGTAGGCAGCCGCTTTCATTTTAATCATGTAGATAACGAGATACTGCATGATTTTGATTTGTTCCCTTTGGTCCTTGATATGCAAGAGCGTTTCTTTAATAGTCTTTGCGATTGGCTCCATGTGCTCTGGAGAAAAGTTCTCGATTTTTTGCTGGATTTCTTTGAGAATCGTCAGCAGCACTTTTCGGTAGCCGTAAACCTTTGGGATGGTTGCATTCATATCATGCATTGCTTTGATTGGAGCAAGACCGATTTCAAGTGCTAATTTGAAGGCGTTGAAGAATTTGTGGCTGATGTCCGAATTTTTCAAATATTTTCGAAGGACAAGCGATGCGTAATTTGATAGGAAATTCAGTCTTTGAGGCGCAGAATGGAGGATTGTGGGGAAAAACTGAAGGAAAATACCCACGCGATAAAAACTGTCTTGCAGCTGGGTATCTGTGCTTGAAATCTAGATCAAGGTGTTAAAATGATGAGAAAAAAAAATAATGCTTACGCTTTCGAGAGATTCTAATTCTGTAATCAATTTCTTCACCAACAATGGTTTTGTAAGAGCTTGCGCGAGCTTTGAACCGGCTGGTAGAGTTAAAAACGACCTAACCCAAAAGATTTCGTTCTTTTCAAGAGTCTGCTCCATGAGCTTTTTGTTGTCGGAGAACCCATCCAAAAATTTCAGTAGAACTGGTGAAAATTTCTCTAAGGCAAGCGCTCTAATAAAACACATTCATTAGGATTCAATAGGAGTTTGTGAGGATTCACTTGACGCGTTCTCTGATAGAATTATGGCCAGAGTCATCATGGATGCTGAGACAATGGTTGAGGAACTTATTGATCGAGTGGAATATTTTGAACTCAAGCACATCACTTTGCTGGTAGTGTTTTGAAAGGTGAGGCTGGCTGCTGATTTTCAAAGCAAACATGTTTGAGGCGAATTCAAGGAGATAATCTGAAAGTCTAAGAGATTTAGTCATTATCACTGATTAAGGCTAGAGTTTTACCTTTTGCTGCTGACATTAATGGCCATCGCGATCTTAATAATACTCCGAAGAGCCAGCTCAGAAGATTTGTTGACGAGGATAAGGCCTTTTTCTATTTTGGGAGCATGCGCGAGGACAATGCCGGCTTGATGCTCATTGAACTAGCGAAAAAGGAAAATTAGCAACGAAATTGGAAAGATGGCGACTGATGCGGGGTTTTTGAGCAGGTTATCTAGGATTTTGAGGGTAATCTGTCTATGGGCGATCATTTTGAGTCTAATGATGTGCTTCGATAATAAAAGCGATATGTTTATATAAATTTAACTGAAGAGCCCTTTGTTGGGAATTGTTGCGTTTTTAGCTGCAGCTCAAATATTTAAAAAACAAAAAAATCAATGGCTATCTCTGTTCTCTACGACTAGATTGGTATCTGCTTGAAAGGAAGGTCCCTCTGGACGGAGATAGGCACTTCATACTGAGAGAGTCAGTTGAAATCTGTAGGATTGATTGATAGTATTAAACAGAGGTCATTAATATGCATATACATAAATAATAGATCACTGATATTTAGTTCAGGCAATCAAAAAAGATTCTCAAAATTAATTTTTTTTCCTTCCCGCTCATATGAGCTTAAAGACTTTCATTTAAGTCTATTTTCAAAATTTACTATCAATAATAAACGGCGCCTCGGACTTTCGCGCTGATTTCTTCCTCTTCTTTCAGATGTGTTCTGACATTATTTCATTAGAGACGAACGAATTTAAAGGGAATTTACATGAATTTTGACACTTTCTTATCGAGAAGAGCATAGAGGTTCATTTTTTGCTTAATGATTTTATTCAGCTGGTGCGCGTAGTTATCAACATCAAACTCTTCGCCCTCTTCCAGCCCTTGGACTTTCGAAATTAGCTCACTTTCCTGAGTCAGCAATTTCGCGTCCTCCTATTGTAAAGTAACAGTGATTTAAGTGGTCTTTTTATGAGTTCAGCGCTTACTTTGATAGCTTGCATATGAGTCGCGAAGATTTCCTCTTGCTCTTCAACGATAGTAGATATCTTCTCTTGGAAATCAAAAAACTCATTGGTCACAGGCTTCTGGTCAAGATTCATTGCCCGTTTCATATATTGAAGGTCTTGATTTGCTCGGCTCTTTTTTTCTAATTTTTAGATATTGTTAATGTGGATCATTTCTCTCAAATTACCAGGCGATGCGTCCAGTTCGCCGTCTGAGAAATCGTTGAACAGACCTGGACTGTCAGAGTTCATGTGGAACCCATTGCTTTCTTGAGGCTTATTCATGTTCTTATTCCTGAAGACGAATATGCTGGGTCATTATTAAGTTAAGGATATAAAGTAGTACCATCTCGTTTGGGTACCATTTTTATTTTGATCTTTGCTGTTAAAGACGTTTTCATTGCGAGGTCTGAAAACCTTATCGGTCTCTCGGTTGTTGTTTGAGAGGTCCCATGGATTATTGTGGAATTGCTGGTTTTCCTGGCTGGATAACACGGATTTTTTCTCAGAAGGTGGCCTGGCTAGATATTTCTCTGGTTGATAGCCTCCCATCAGTTCTTCTGGTACGCCGTACTTAGCGACTTGCTTTTGGCCTTCTGCTCTGTCTTTGAGTCTATCAGCATATCGGAGAGTATTCAAGGAGTGGTCAGCTGAGCTGTGTCCTGGAGAAACGTGAGCGATCATCACGATTCGGGTTCTGTCATTCTTGCTAATGATAAAATTAGGAGAGTCAAGCGAATTCGCTATCAAATTATTTTTACCTTGTAAATGAATCTCTGAGCACAAGGGTCAGTTTTGAGGCTCTGAAAGGCACGTGGTTGTCTATCATGAGTGAGAGAGAGAGGATTGATTAGCAATCTTTTCTCATCAATAGTATTTACTTCCACCGCTCTTGTTATTGTCCATGGCTCTGATACACTCTTTTAATGCCAAAAGACTATGGTACATTGTCATATTTTCTATCACCATCAGCCGAAAAGTACCTTTTATTGATTTCCGCGCCTTCAATTCTTCTTTGTCTGTTATTGGACTGCGTGTCTTGAGCACGTTCGCTACCCTATCCGAAATAAACCTGATTAAACATCCTTCCGCAACTCAAAATTTCTACAGCTAAATCGACCAATAAAAGTTTTCCGTGAGCTTTCTGCTGGGAGTCTCTCAACACAATCTAAACCCAAAGAATTTAGAATTATTCAAACCCTGGGAAATATATACCTGACAAATCGCATGCGAGCGAGAAGAAGTGTCGTTTGCCACAGTCTGATGTGTGGTTCTAATACTATTCGCGTAGTCAATATAATTCATCATTTCTTGCACAGAATCCACTGTCTTCTCTACCAAATCAGGTATTTGTACCTATATCATAACCATCAAGACCTTGTCCCTAGCAAACAAAGATTACATTTTGATTTTTGTCCTCCAGAATTGTGAGGCGATTCTTATTATTCAAGAGATCAAGGCACCTAAATGACAAAAAACATCAGAATCCCACGAAAACGCTGAAATTTACCTTCCTCCATAAATTTCAAAGAAACTGACGTAGAACCTGAGCCCTTGTTGAGCGTACCGAGTCTTAGACAGCTTAAACAAATCTTGAATAACACTCGCTTGAACACCTTTCATTGTGTAAGTTTTCCCGCTACCAGTCTGCCCATACGCAAAGCAAGTCACGATGCCTTGTTGCATGATAAAATCAACAAGAGGTTGCACCGTGGACTTGTACAGCTCTTCAGTGGTTTCGTTTTCGTTGAACGTATGATCAAAGGTAAACTCTTGAGTGTCAATGTATTTCGTGATGCCATCCACCTTGTACTTGCAATCAAAAACAGCTATTTGCGGGTTAGCTGAGCTGATCGCGTCGATTTCGCCCGCGGCTTCCTCTTTTTTAAAAATCGGACGTTTCCTCACGCAGACGCAGAGTCGCATTTTTGATTGGTTTGAGTGTGGCTGGAACACATGCTGCTTATAGCGGTTCTCGGCTATCATCATTTGGAACTCAACGTCTCCAGTTCTCCCATTAGCCTCGTTCTCAGCTTCCTTCTCCGCGCGAAGACGCTTGATGTCCTCCATTTTGCTTCGTCTTTCTTCTCTCTTTTGCTTCAGTTTCTCGATTTCATCAACGACGCTGCTCTTCGGCGCAGGTCTTTTCGCGCCGCCGGTTGATTGGGTTGTTGAGGCTTGGTGATTGAACGTTGGAGCCTGGTTATGGAAAATAGGGGCGTGATTATTGAAAGTAGAGGTCTGGTTATTGAATGTCATGGCTTTATTATATCCAGGTTATTAGATAAACACTGGAGGAAGTGGCATTTACTTGAAGATGTTGGCTGGGATTTTAGTGGCGAGGATTGCTGATATGGGGACGACTCTTGCTGATAAGGGAGATACTGCTGCTGTTGCTGTTGATATTGGTGATAGAGCTGATAAGGTTGGTTGTCTTGCTGATGGTTCGGGAGGTAGCCTTGTGGGTTGTATTGTCGTTGTTGTTGAGACGAGGCTGGTCGATAGTTGTGAGGTGAGCTGTCTTCTTCGTCACTGTTATTATTATCGACGTGGTGTTGGACGAGTTTGTCGACACCTACATACATGTAAAGGGTCAGCTGTATAAGCATCGTGACAAGCAGACACAAGATGTGAAATTAAGACGTTAAATACCATAATGCTTCTTGAGTCTCTCGAGACGCTCCTGCTTGGTACCGAAGGTAGGCAGGCCTTTATGCTTCAGGTCTAGAGTGACTTCTTCGTCGGTGAGGCGGTTAAGTTGTTCGCCTTTTCGCAGAATTTGGGTTTCTCTTTTCTCGCGAAGTCTCTCTGAGGAAGAAAAGAAGGTGTGAAGAGATGAAGGAAGATCTGTTAGTCACCTCTATTTTTTTCTGCTTGGGTCATTGGAGTTGCTTTCATTTTGATTAGATGGTGATGTGAGGGAAATGTTGGAGTTATAAGAGAGTAGAATATTTATTTAATTATGTTCGATAACTGATTTATTTTCAAAATTTTGAATTTAAGTTAATCGAATATTTTTTAACTAACTTGAGAATTTGTGAGTCGACTTATCGAAATATTAAATGATGGTTAGTGTTATTAGTAAAAAGGCACTTTTCTTTTTCCGTATCTTAAAAATTCTAACGAACAGACTCATTTTTGCAGAATAATTATTTCTCATTTTGTTTCACCTTCTTTTTTTTTTATTGCTTAGAATATGAGCTTTAGATGGGATTTTTTTCTGATATCTTGAGTCAAATGTCAGTAAGAAAGCAGATGATATGAATAGAATTCACTCCAGACGCTGTAATGAGCAATCCTCTAACCACTCAAAATTACTACTTCTTTGAAAAAATATTAATACAGCACGCTACTCATTTCATTAAATTATAATGCAAAAACTTAATCTTCTTTTATGTTTGAGATCCTTACGTTTCCTGGAAAAGGACTTCGGCATTTTATTAAGATAGATATCTAACGACAACAAAAATAATTCTCTGAGACTCAGTTAAATAAGCAATTTTTAAGAAACCGAGATGATGGTGAACTTTCATAACCCGAGGCCAAAACGTAGAAGTGGAATTAGAGAGAAAGATTTCTTTGTGGTTGATGACTCAGCCGCACTTTCTCTCAGGAAAAGCTTACATTAGACATAAAATATTTTCAGATCATTTCAGACTCGCAAATGGAACCTGTGATTTAATTAATAAGAGGTGTTTTGTACTAGATTAAACCCAGCATAAAAGGCGAGGCATTTCACTTTTCTTAGTTAGAACAGAAAGCATGATGGAACCGTTTCTCTCCTATAACCCAGATCCAGCTATTTTCTCCCCTCTTACTTCAGAAAATGTAGCATTTAAGCTAATCTTTCTCTTTTTGGGAAACTTATTTCAAATGATACCGGCAATACCTTTTCTCGCGAGAAAAGTCAGTACATTTAGAAAAGAATGTTATTTTACTTCGCTGGCCAAAGCCAGTCACGCATTCTAAATTTAGAATGGCTTCCAAAATCATTTTTCTGACTGCAGACCTCTGTATTCGCATTTATCTAATGAGGTGTGAAAAAATGTCAGCCAGCTCCTTAGAATAACTTAGCTCCTTTATTAGCTCACTCTCAGAAAGGTTTCTGAGTACATTAGGTATTACTCTATATATAGCGTAGAGTGTTGTTGTTAGAACGCCTTCAGGCAATGTCGTGGTCTGGGGCCCTAGTTTCCCTCCAATAACTTCTCCTGTACCCGAGACGATCTCATCAGCAACATAGAACTCAAATATTAATGAGCTAAATTTGATCGAAGCGAATCAACATCATGCTACATTTGTGTGTTTTGACTTAATTCACTTTATTTACATTCACGCAATAGTGTTTGAAGTAAAAATTTAATCGTAATCTCAATTTTAAAACCCGATGAACCGAGGCTTACCAACCTTACTCCTCATTGTCTTAAGCTTAATACCCTCTGTGCTGACCCAGCAAACCCCTTATTGTTCTTCTAATGACGATTGGCGGTGCGACACTTGCGACCCTTATGGCGGCATTTGCTATATTTGTCAAAGTGGCTATTCTCTCGCATACTCAGAAACCAGCAGCACTCCTTCATGCGTAAAGTTTGGAACAACGCAAGACTACTTAGGCGGCTCTCTGTTCGCCGTGGCGAACTTTCAGGGCTGGATTGACCCTTATCCAACTTATTACAATGCATCGGACCGATTTTGCAACTCAGATGTAACCTATAATAAGTATGACTGCCAAGATTGCTCTTCTACCTCTCATCCCATTGACCAGTACGAAAATAGCGCATCGTCGCTTACAATTGTTCGTAAACCTGCAATAATCTGATTTCTTTCGTTCGAGCCTTACTTTCTCGAATAGGTCAAAAGGTTAATTGGGTTGGCTATTGCGGCTGGGGTTGCTACAATTATTCTGAGGTGGCTTATACCTCGACCTCAGGTCCACCGCCACAGAAAGCGCTATGTGAAGGCTGCGCTAATGTAAACTGCTACACATGCAGTTCAGCATCGACGGCGACTGGTGCTTGGGAGACAGACCCACCGAATACGAAGTGCAAAGAATGCAAAATTACACACAAAAGATTCAATACCTTAGCCACAGCAGTGACCGCAATTTCATCGAACGGAAATGATGCTTGTAACAATTGTAAATTAATTAAAATTTTTCGATCTTAATCATAAATTTCTTATGACTTTAGCCAAGACAATACAATTTGTGAACCGGACTTACTATCTCAGCCCCTCCTGTGGAAATGCTTGCTCTGCAACTGATACTCCATCGCCTTCTAGCCCTTGCTGTGATTTTAACCAAATGGCTTACGAAGTAATGGCTTATTTATATACAGCTCGGATTCTAACTCTTCTCGTTTTTCTTCTCTAATAGATACTTAATGAGCTGAACGACGTGGTCTCTGCAAATATCACGATTTATTTCATTAGGAAAACCACTGATGATAGCGCGGCGACTCAGACATTCTACATCCTTGAGAACAATTCAACCTCAACGACGCTAATTCCAAATGATTTCTCAATTCTCATCAAAAGGGTCTTCGAGCGCGCAAATGTCCAAGTCACGATGCTACCGCTTCTCTGTGGCGATCCTGCGTTTGACGCCTATTGCTTTGCTGAAGGCAACAGTCCAGTCCTGAGGCTGAAATCCCATAGTCTAAACTTCTTCGTGAGCAAGAGTCTGACGATTCAAAACGTCATAATTGACGGCAGCGACCTCATCAACACGGATTCTTCAGCGCCTTGTTATTCGAACACCGGTTACACAACACCATGCAGTGGGACAGCCAGAACAACCGCTGAGCCTCCTGGGAACTACACAACCTTGCACGGGATGGATAGCCCGAACGGATTTTTCCAGCTACAGTTCCTTACTGACGCGCCTGAGACGGTTCCAACGCTGACCCTGACCAATGTGACCGTGAATAATTTCTATAACCATTACTACTTCAAATCTTTCATTGCTTTCGATGGAATTGGAGGGAAAGTCGTCCTATCTAATTGCAATTTCAACACTTTCTTCATGCCGTATGGGTTGATCGCAAGTAGCTTCTCAAAATATGACAGGAACTACCATTTTCATACGACAAAAGTGAAAAATTGCCAATTTTACAACAGTGGCTTATCCGAATGCTTTTCGCTATATATCCATGACTCAAGCTTCATCAATTACAATTATAATATCCAATCTAGCACGACGCAAAAGTTCACCGAAAGCAGAGGCGACCAAAGCGCCATCCGTAATGAGGGAATGGTCCTATTTCTCGATAACTTCGATGGTCCGGTCGAAATACTCGGCTCGAAATTTCAGTAAAAATATCAAATATACCCTCGTTTCTAAACTTATTTCAACAGAAATATGAGAAGTTTTGCGAATCCGCCCTACCCGAACCTTACCTCAGCTGAGATAGCGGCTGATGGTATCACTGTGCCAGACGCCGATGGAGACTGTGGAGATTTTATGTTCCAGACAACATACAACGGAGATATCAGCTACGGAGGTTCTTTCAATCACAGCAATGTGTTTGGTCCCATTGACGAACAGGTGAACGAAGTTAACCCACCTACGGATCCTGCAAGACTCGCCTTGGCGTATAATACTACATATCCAATTCATTTCCGATCGTCATACAAGCATCACCTCGATAAGCATCTCCGGAGATTTTTAGAATGGCCTATTTCCGCAACATCCTCGGTGCTGCATCTCAGAAACATGACTGGAGGTCTTACGATTTCAGATTGCACGTTTGACTCTAATGTGGGATTGACTGGAACGGCTTTGTATCTCAATGGCTTTGAAACGTCAAGTAATTATTACTGGTTATATATCAGTGAGTATAATTGTGCGCTGTATAAACTAGGTTCGAAAGGGATAGCGATTATTAATAATATGTTTACGAACAATTTCGCGAAAGTAATGGGCAGCTCGATAATTATAACGAAAGTGGCTGAGGATGTGACGTTGATGGGATGTACGGGTAAGAATCTTTTGAATTAAGTTGATGTCCCTAACTTGAATATCAGGAGTGGTATTGAAAGGTAATACCTTCTCAAATAACTTAGGCTGTGTGAATGCCCTCGGAAACGTGATATTAAGCTGCGAAGGTTCTCCACTTCGAAGCGGTTATTCCGGATCCTTTACCAAGTTTAGCGAATATTACCCAACGACCTTTTCCATTGTGGAAGACTCAGGACAAACGATGAGTTCTGGATCAACTCCTTACCTCACCAAGTTTTCCCAATACATGAAAAGAGTTTCGGATAAGTCTTCGATCTCAACCCTGAATAATTTGGCTCTAAGCAACGGAACGACGCTCTCAGCAATATTAGACCCAAATAAACTTCTTATCAAATCTAACACGTTCACTAATAATGCCGCATTGATTTCAAACGCGCTGTATATCCAGGGCTTCCATGACGTTCAAATCACCGACTGCACTTTTAGCGACAACGGCGTTCCTTATGGAAAATACATCGACATCACGTCTCCAAACTTCCAGGCAAACGCTTATTACAAGCTGATAAGTTCCGCTAGATTCTACAGCCAAACGCTCAATGGCCGCAAGATGATGGGAGAATCGAGTCCAGTTCATTTTAAAAACGGGGCTTTCGTCAGCATTTCAAACTGTGATTTCTCCAATAATGTCGCGCGGTTCCAAGACGACCTACAATTCGGTGGTGCGATCACCTTCTACGAAATGCTCGCTCGAAATATCTCGATTACCGACTCGAAAATCACGGATTATTATGGTTGGAATCTTGCCACAGAGGACCCAGTGAATGGAGTTTTTAACTATAACATCTTCCCGCTGATCTCGTTGAGTTATTACTCCTCCTTCTTGAGCATGTATACGCCCTCGTTATTTAATGATTACACAGCTTATGACTTGATTTTCGGGATCAATGCGAAAAATACGATATTCAGCAATATTGCTCTGTCGTTCACGTATACCGTTGACTCAACGGACACATCTAACGTTTATTCGGTATCCACTTACTTGAAGACGTTGAACTCGTGGTGGCAGTCGGAATATCGACAGTTTTCGTTTATTTTAAACTTTGCGGATACGAATAAATTCTACCAAACGCTTTCGAATGCGAACCTCCTGCAGTTCGAGATCAGCAGCTCGACGTTCTACAATATCAGCGATTACACTGGTCAGTGTCTCTTGAATCCTTTCTATGGGACAGCAAATTTCACGGGAAATAGCTTTGAGAGTATTACAGTGTCGACATTGATACCATCTTCGCTCACACCGACGAAACCAACCCAGGAGTCTCCAATTGCTATTGCATTGATCTGCGACCCCGAGAATGCTTGGGATAGCGTCGTATCTTCAAAGTTCACTCTCGCGAGCAATATTTTTTCAGATATCACAGGGCCTGTGCTTTTTTTCGGAGCCGGAAATGGTGGAAACGTAAATTATTGTCTTTTTAAGGTTGATCCGCTAATCATAAATATTATTAGATGACTATGGCCTCACCACGAGTATATGTGTATGACAACTCGATTCAGCGAGTTACTGTCGCAGGAAATTACAACGCAGTGAGGTTCTACAAGAGCGCGACTATTGTCTTCAAGCAAAATACGTTCACAGAATTTGTAACGGAGTCTCCGGCCTTTTATATCGATGCGTCTGAGAACGCGCTATCAGGAGTATCTCAGATATATTTCCAAAATAATATCTTCAGTTACCTTAACTCAACTGTCACCGATAACTTCGGGTGGGGGAAAATCAGCGGAAGCGCTGTCCAAATCGCGTTTACCTCCAACACGTTCCAAAATCTGGGATTTAACCAGTCAACGCAGTATACTTCCTATTACGAAACAGCGAGCCTGATTTCAAGCGAACCTTCTTCCAGCAATAACCTTTCCTGCATTATTCTATTGGACACTGCAACTGTCACCTTCACTGGAGACTCATTCAGCTCTTTGACATTCCCGCTTTTTATCTACCAGTCAGGCGGTCAGGCCACTTTTAACGAAGTTACTTTTAGTGGGAATAAGCAGGGTTTTGCGCTTTTGGTTAGCGTTCAATCAGGTACCACCACTATTTCCGACTCCACCTTCACAGACAACGAGTGTCAGCTCACCAATTGCACTGGCGGATTGATTTATGCGAGTTCTGTTACCATGCTAAGCATTCTTTCCTCTACATTCACCAATAACAAGGCTGATTATTCCCCAATCATGGATGTCAATAGTTCGACCCTCTTTATCAACGCCTCTACTTTCAGCAACAATAAAGCACTGGCTCAGTCTGTTTTCTCAACGAAGCTCGCCGTAATGACAATCAGCTACTCAACCTTCAGTAATAACGTCGCCTCTTCCGGTTCAGGCGCGATATCAGCCGACATTCCTTCGAGTTTATTCTTCACGAGCTGCACTTTCTCTGGAAATCAAGCGACTCTAGGCACAAACCTCCTCTCAGTAACTAAGGCTCAATCCACCGCTACCTTAACTAGCTGTACCTTCACTGAATCGATTGTGACCGCTGCTCAGTACAGCTTCTTGACCGTTTTCGATTCACCAGTACAAATCACTTCATGTACCTTCACTAATGGGCAAGCTTCGGTTTCAGCAATTTCCTCAGATTCCAACCGATATTTTCTGAATATCACGAGCTCAACGTTTCAAGGTTGCATTTACGAGTCTTCAACGGGCTCGGCGGTCTATTCCAAGTCTCCGATGACAATAACTTCATGTACTTTTAAGGGAAACAAGGGTAATATTGCCAGTGATATTTACTCTGAGGGTGAAGCCTTATACATCATTTCATCTACTTTTACAGGAGTGCTTTCAGGAGCGAGCGTGTATATAACCAGCTCAACGCTTGAAATCAGCGATTCAACGTTCGACGGTACTACGTCGGGCTCGGCCTCAGATCAGCACGGTGTCATCTGCGCGTTGTGTGAATCTGCCACGATAACCAATTCAAATTTCAAAAATCTTTATTCCCCCGGTGTTGGGTACGGAGCCGTCAGCATTAGTTACTCGTCTTCTTATTACTCTTCAAACGTCGTTGTAAAGATTACAGGCAGCACTTTCGATAGCAACTGGGCGCTGAATGGCTCTGCAATCTATCTGCATGCTAATTCCAACAGTTACATCAAAGCGACACTGTCAGGCAACTCGATTCAAAATAACTATGCGGATTTTTCGGGAGGAGGTATTTACTGGGATTGCCCGAATACAAATTGTGATCTGACAATTTCGTCAACGACGATGACGAATAACTCTGCGAGATACGAAGGCGGAGCGATAACATTCACAAAAGCCGCGTTTACTGACAACGGCATCACGTACAGCTACAATTCGGCGCCTTACGGTCCCGATAAAGCCTGCTATCCTATCAAATTGAAGATTATAGAAGACCCTAGCAAATCTATTTATTCCGCAGCTTATTCATCGTCTCGACGACGTTTGTATGAGGTTACACAGGGATCCGTTAACGTTTCGAACCTAGTGAGCGGTGAATCAGGAGAAGACGCGCTTCCGCCGATAGTTATCGGACTGTATGATGAATTCGACCAGCAAGTCCATTCAGATAACACAAGGTAACAAATTTTTCTTATAATAATAGGTGTCACTAATAACATGTTCTTTCCCTCAGTATCTTAACAGTCTCAATGACCTCAATGACGTCATACTCCCTCTCAATCTCACAGGGCTCTTCTATCCAAGCTATTAACGGCTATTATATCTTCTACGACTTCTTGGCGGTGTACTACCCCGCTTCTTATGCCAAGGCCAGCGTGACGTCAAGCTCGCTTCTTTACATGAATACTACCTACACGAGCCGCCCTTTCCGAGCATCCTCATTCTATTTCGACCCATACCTCGTCTTTTACCCATACTTTAGAAACTGCTCTCGAGGAGAGCGATTTAGTACTGACGGAACTATGTGCAGCGCCTGTCCCGCTGGCTACTACACAGTTGACCCTTCTTTTAAAGGGTATTGCTACCAATGCAACGAGACCTTAGAATGTGATGGTGGAGATAGAGTAGCGCCAATTGCTGGATATTCCAGACTAGATGGCTGGGCTGGAGCGGCTATCGAGTGTGTAAACACCGCGGCTTGCTTAGGAAAATACAATCCGGATAACACCAGCAATTCTACCAATTCAACCTCATCGACTCGCCGTATGCTCACCACCGTCCCGAATATCACAGAAGATGAGTATTACTGCAAAGAATCATATAATTCGACGTATTGTCTCACCGGATGGTGCGAAAAAGGGTACTGGGGCAACCTATGCGCTTCTTGTATTTCTGGCTGGGCGAAATCGCAATCTAAATACTGTGTCAAGTGCTCAAATAACGCGTCGTATTGGGTGCTATTAGTGCTTATGATCATCGGCGCTGGTATATTCCTGATCTACACAATCCGAAATGCCCTAAAATCCAATGAGAAGATCGCGGCCGGTACAAACGATAAGACAATGACCACTGTGCTGATCAGAATTTTGATGAATTATTTGCAGCTTGTGTCGATTGTAGCAAGCTTTAACTTTGATTGGCCGGATCAGATTGAGCAGTTTTTCTCTGTGCAGGATACAGTGTCATCGAGCTCCTCGCAGATTTTTTCGATGGATTGCATCATCCAAGCTGGCATCGGAGACTCGATGTCGCCGTTCTTTGCGAAGTTGATCGTTATTGCTTTGAGCCCGATTATGATAGCGTTGGTGTGTACAATGGTATGGGCAATGATTTACTTAAAACGACATTGGAAGAAGATTTGCGAGCATAAGAGTTCGCTGCGGATGAAGGTCGTGACTTCAATCGTTATTCTCATTTTCACGCTCTACACGACCATATTACAGACGTCGATCCTTGGGTTCAGGTAGTCTTTGATGAGGTCGAATAGTGGCTGAGAAATCAATTATTTAGGTGTAAAAATTTGAGAGACACTGATACCTATGAGTATTATCTCGAGAACGACCTTGAGATACAATGTTGGCAGAGTACTCATCTTAAGTGGGTTTTCATGGTGGCCTTGCCGTCGCTGATCTTCTGGGGTGATTTAGATTTTTTTTTTCAAATGCTTTGAACTAATGATATTATTGATTGCTACCAATAGGCCTTGGAATTCCCGTTTTTGCCTTTTGGCTACTGAGAAAGAACCAAAATGACCTCACCAATCCTGAATTTCAGAAGAAATACGGCTTTTTGTATGACGGGTACTCGCGCGTTCGCTACTATTGGTAATCAGCAGTTTATCTCTCCCCTCATCACACTTTGTTGCATTGTCTATGTAGGGAGTTCGTTGTATTGTACAGAAAGCTCTTTATGATCTTCATCTCAGTTTTCATGGTCGCCTACGGCGTCCAACTCCAGGTAAAATCGCCTTTTTAGCCTTACTGAGATCTGAACTCCTGTATCAGGCACTTTCAGTGTTGGGAGTTAGTTTCGTAAGCTTGCTGGCTCATATATGGGGTCAGCCTTATTCAGATCGTGCCCTCAATTCCATGGAAACCAAAGCGCTTGTTAGTGCAACTATAACCCTCTATTGTGGAGTCTATTTCACCTCTGGTATCACTCACTACTTGATAATTGAATCACTCATTGTCAATTGGTAGGCTCGCTCCCTTCCGCAGTAAATTGGGTTTTTTTCTTCGCTATTGTGGCCATCAATGTCGTCTTTTTCGGGCACTGGATCAGAGTAATAATCCGCGCAAATATCGAATTCCTTGGAAAGTTGAAGTTTGTTGGAAAAATCTTCCATAAAATCGCCGGAACCAGCAAAAGTAAAGCAATCGTGGTCCCAGAAGAAGCAATTCCCATCAAACAGATTGAGATGGACCCAGAAGCCAACCCTGAGGGAAGCCTCAAGAATGACATTTCTGTTGAAAAGCCTGATAGTTCGAAAAAAGTCTCGACAAATAACGAGGATAAGTTCCAATCGGAAAATCTGTTCGAAGAGATGCAAGGAGTAGCTGAAGCTGGCGATCTTCATGGGAATCCTAGCTTCATTCAAGCAGATTTTACCCCAATGGCAGACACCGGGATGGGAAAAGAGAGCAATTCTAAATTAGCTCCGAATCAGAATTTTGATAATCTTCCTCAGAGTTTAACCGTCGATCTTGAGGCAGAGGCAGGTGGACACGTTATTCAACGACGAGAGAAAAAACTTGAATCCTTAGTAAATGCTGATGAGGCGTTCACAAGAATGGAGAAATTACTAAACCCTGAACCTGAAATAATAGAAGAAGAGAAAGAAAATGCCAGTCTCCGCCATGAACCCAACTCACAGAATGAGCACAGGAAGATCTCACTTTCACAAGAACTCAGTCCAAAAGGACAGCAGGACTTTCACCACAGTGTTCGAGTGGAGAGTATAGGAGACTCGCATAATCTCTCATTTGCTTCAGGGGACCCAGAAGCAGGTTTATTCAGCCATCCAGGGGGTTTCCCGCGACTTGATATAAGAAGCCAAGACATACTGAGCGACTCGGAGGACATAAAGGATCAATCTCGTCGCCATGGGAACGAAACTCGTAAAAGGAAGATCGAAGGAATTTATTCTCCTTCGCATTTCTCTCAAGCAAGCAGGTCCTTATTGGCAGGAAAAGAGAAGCAAATTTCTGCGATAGGCTTGATAGAGAAAGAAAACAGACTGGACGCTGATGAATCTCATACCCTTTCAAAAGATCTCAGCCCTCAAATTAAGTTTGAAGAGAGTTTTCAAGACGCGACAGATGGAGAGCGAAGAAGAGCATCTGAAAATCTGAAAGAGGCTTTCGAAGTCTTTGCGGAAACTCTTCCAGAAGAAACGCAGTCTAATGGTCAGGTTCAAACTTTGGCCAACCAATCTCAGTTGAGCCATCCTCAGGTTAATCAATCTGAGCAGGAAGGGACAAAGCAGGAGGAATTATGAGGAGAAGAAATGTCCATATAAAAATTCTGGCTATTAACATTTTTTTCCCAATGCCATGAATTTCATGCGATGGATTTAACCACCCGTACATACTAATGATTTTGCAAAGCAAAATATGCTGTATAGATGAATAAGAGTATTTATCCTGATTAATAAACTTGAAATATTATTATCGAATAAGATTTAATGAGTATTAATAGGTGAAGTTGTTGGATTAGGTGCCATCTTCATCAACATTTTAATTGTTAAGAACAGATAATTGCAGACTTTGCCCATCATAAACTCTTTCATACTCAGAAATACTAATATTTCTACTTGGGTGAAGTAAAATTACTCAGTGGAAACACTTTTCAATAGAAAGTGAAAGCTTTTGTTGAAGAGAATTATTGATGCAGAGAGGGTAAAGAGAGAATTTTCCCTCTCCTGATCTTAGGAAGTTGGAATTTTATCTACTTTCATTTATTTTCAGTTAGTCTTTAAACTACTTCTGATAAATAATTCTAAATTAGTATGGCAATGTGTCCTTCACAGACTTTTAATGAATTATCTGCTTATATTAAATAATAATTAATTTTCTTTAATTTATTGAAAACATCAATAAAATAACCACCTTGAACTTGAGAGTTGACAATTGCACAGAAGTAAATGGTATCCCAAATGAGTGACAAAGAGGAAATTAGCAAAGGTAATGTATATTTCAAATAAAAACTCAAAGGACTGATTTGTATTGTATCGGTAGTATCCACTTCAAAGCAAGATTGGCAAAATCATTAGTCTATATTATTGAATCTAAGGATTAAATTAAATGCAAAGTATTGGGAAATGAACTACTTGTGTGATAATCCTCATTATCAAAATCAAATTTCCAGTTCAATGCTAGAAAGCAATAATTCAATTGATCAATTAACACTAGCCGACAAAAAAAACAGGGAGTATAGAATCAATTTGTCATCGGATAAGATAAATATTCTACATAATAATATCAATTAACGTTTGTAATACAAATTCGGGAGTATAGAGATTAGATTACTGCAAATTCCAAATTCTCTCTAATAACTTTGTTGCGATACACTCTTTCCGACGCCAAGTCAAGCTAAGTATTTATATATTAAGCCAAATATTCAAGGTTAGTGAGATTACTCTTTAGATTAAATCAAAAATTTATAAAAGCAACAAAGCCCCTGTAAAACTTCAAAATGATATCAAATTTCAAGCAATTCACTTAGTACTTCCTTAACATTTCGGCGATGCTCTTTGCCAAATACACATTCCCATAAAACTGAAGAAATGATTCACCTTGGGAGGTCTTCGCATTCTTCAGCATGTACAACAGAAAAATTTCAAGTGTAACCGCACGACTTATCGTTATTTCCGTTTGAATCTTATGATTTGAAGACTCCTTATTTAAATGCTCTTCTGCTACTTCGCAAAGATTTCGCTCATACTCCATGATCATCCCACTCTTGGCGTCTCCAACATAGCTACTTTCAATCGAGAAACTATAGATCGCGTCAGCTCGCCCTTCTCTATCGTTAAATAATACAATATTCCGTGAACTTGAGCCAACTATCTCCGTCAGCAAGACATTTTTCTTCGTTGAATCTACCGATAATACCTCTTCCAACACCAGCTGTTCATCCTCATCACGATAAGAAAATTCAATGGGAACTTGAAATTGTTGTGTTTTGAGATTATATCTGTACTTGAAAGGGAAGTTATCTGTGTCTGCTTGCCCAAATAGAATGATTTCGTTTTGTTGCCAAGGAAAACACCCATAAAGAATAGGCCTGAAAAAAGTGTCCTCATTCTCAAAGGATATCTTGATAATGCCTCGCTGCTTTTGCTTCGTGCTAAATATATGAAAATTCGTTGAAAAGAGATGAGTTGAACTCCAAAAAATGAAAACATCCTCCTCGTTTCCTTTACTCAGGGATATATTTTTCTCTGTCCATGGCAACGTAATGGACGCCATTGGCCTTTTGCTATTTCTAGAATAGACTGTAAACAGATAGTTTTGACTCGTGCGAAGGTCATATGGAGTCTGGTACTCCGCTAGCTCGATGATTCCCACCAGTTTCGACGTATTTAGCACTTCTATTGTTGCATGGTGAAACCTACGAACGTCATAACCGGTGAAGACTGTATTTGTAGATTTTTTTTCAAGGCTCGAAGATCTCCCTTCTTTGAGGATTTTTCTTGTCCACTCGGCATCGAGCTCTCCTGTGTAAGGATCCAAGCACTCGAGTTGATGGGTGCTGAAATTCATGTAAAGGATCTGATCCTGGCCGATAGCGCAAGGGGACTTGAGTACTAAGTCTTCATGCCAGACAACGTGTTCTACCTCACCTTGTCTGATGATTTTGTCGTTCTCCATGGAATAAAGAAGCCAAGTGCCGTTTGAGAAAGCTATAAAGAGGTCTTTGCTACCCAGTAAGACAAGGGAGCGTGTTATAGTTTGGGCAGGCTGATTTGAAAAACCAAGAGTGAAGCCGAGTTTTTTTGGTACCCAGATCTTTGGAAGCATGGTTGTTAGAAAATTATTAAGAAATCGATGAGAATTGAACACATTTAAACCAGAGTAGCAGAGTAGTGTTGATGTGTCGGGAGTTGATTGTGAGTCAGCACCTTTACTGCTGTTGTTTTATTAAATTCTGACCCAGATATTTGATTCGAAATAACACTATCTTTGAGTGCAATTTTCAGAAATATCAAGATGAGAGGTTCGGTCTTCAAGGCGTAACCTATTTCATCAAGTATTGCTTACAGCACAGATATTCTGAGCTCTAGGGATCGGAATTGTGTACATTTGCGATTCTTAATTCTCTCAACAATGATAGGGATCTCTCTTTTTTCCTTCTCGCACTCATAGTTTATCAAGAATAATTCAATACTCTATGAAGGAGACCAGACATTCCACCTGAAAACTTCCATGAAGTAGATAAAAAAAAAATGTCATCAAACTTCGATTCATAGCATGATCAGATTTCCATCAGATGAGATTAAATGATACAGTAACAGCTGACCGAAATAGATTATGGCTAACTTTCGAGTGTTAAATGAAAATTTCTCTTAGGATAATGACTTTCACAGTCTCCTAGAGTTGCGCAACAAAGAAAACTCTGTAAAGTGCTTGATTAAAACCCAATCAATTTTGCATTGGAATGTAATTCGAATTACTCAATGCTACATGATATTTGCATATGAATCATATATATATGAACCATGAAGAGAAGGCATATTTGGTGTTTTATGGCGCACAATTATTAAATCCAATTAATCGTAATCGTGAATCATCTACACTATTTTTCTTACCTTCAAAGTTGATATTTGAAAGGATGGATTTGTTAATATGGTTGAGTTAATATATAAATATTAGCATTTTCTTCCACTCTAAGGTTCAAAAAAAAAAATGATATTTTAGATGTCTAAAAAAATTTAAAATTGATCGGCTGGAATCTTCAGATTTGGTTTGGAGCGAACATTCATTTTCTTTTGAAGGTCGCCAGACGCTCCCGGCGTAATCATCAACGATTTTAATTCACCCTGCTTCTGGCTCTTAATACCATTCTTTGCGACTGGGAGCAACTCCTGATTTTTCGGAACATCCAATTTCGGGTGACTTGCTCGAGGCGTATTAAGCTTTGGAAGGATTATAGCACTATTGCTTTCCTTTATCTTTTGTGGCGATGTAGTGCTAATCTGCTTAGCAGAGGTAGAAGTCAATCCTAATGAACTGGGCTGTTCCTGTTTTAAAAGACTCGAACTTGCAATAACGCTTATATCATCAAATTTATTAGTCGATCTTTTCGAACTTGTTGGCTTTGGATCAAGTTGAGCCTGGAGCTCACTCCAGCTTACGCTCGCTCTTAACTGATTCTTGAGATTTTCATAATTCTTCTCTTCCTATTATCAAAAAGAGTCCGTAAATTTCCTATTAAAATTTTATTTTCTACCATCAGCGTGCTGACGAATCTGATGATTCTCTTAAAGCAGCAGATTAACGATTCCGTCTGAGCGCTGACAACTTTGACTCCGTTTTGGTAGATGTCTCCGAGCAAATTATGCATCTTTGACAACAATTCGAGCTTCAAGAGCACGTCCAAAGCGTGCTTTTCTCCCAGCAGTCTGAAGCTCAGTTCAACGAAGTTGTAAAACTCATTCTGAAAGAGATTATTCGTCCTGTGTTTCGGAAAATTATTTATCATGCATGACTGAGTTTCTGTATGATACCTGTACGTAAAAAGCCATAAAATTAGAGTGTGTGACAGCGTGTCATTGATTTCTTCGTGTAGTAACGAGTCTCTTTTCTTATCGATTTTAAGGATGAGGTTAAGAGTTTTCACAAGCATAATCCTAGCTGGTCCAATGGGCTCATGGACCTTTTTGGAGCAGTGTTAGTGGAATTGCTAGAGAAGAACTGCTATTACCACATGGGTCTGTAAATAAACCTTTATGTCCTTCTTGTGTACCCAGGCATGGCTATGAATGATCTGTTTGACAAGGAATGGGAAATATTTGCGGGAGATCTCAATGATGTTGGGCAAGTAATTCTTGATAGGTTGATTTGATAAACTAATAATTTCGGAAACATTCCATTATCATCCCATTCAAAGGTAACATTTACCAGTTCCCGAGGATCAAATTGACGATTTCTCCGCACTCGAACCCGCTGTTCAGCTCCTTCAGATTATGCACTCGTATTTTAAACAAATAGTTCTATTATATCAAAATATTTAGTGTTATAGGGCGGTGCACTCATATATTACTTTGAATATAAGGTCAAAGAACTTCGACTTCAAAGGTTCGAATAGCGCAGGCCAAAACTTCGAATAGTCTTTCACTTTTAAACCCAATTTTTCTCTGAATTCAGCTTGCTGCTCGTTCTCTATCGCTTGTCTCACCATAATATGAACAGCCTCAGCCAGAATCAATGCATATTCATCATTTTCTTTCACGAGGTTCGGTTGGTAGGCAGGTTTTTTCGCCTCTTTGTCCAAATCGCTTTGGACGTAAGCTTTCACGGAGAGCGGGTAGAGATTGCCTAGCATATTCAATGCGGAAGATTCTAAGGCTTCATCCAGGATGAAAGGAGTGGATGGATGGGATCGCATTGAATAATGAATGCTTTTGGAAGGTATCTTGGAGCTTGGTAGGTCAGTTGATTGGTTGCTCGTCTGCAATGAGTCCTTTCTGAGAACAGGGCTTCGAATCGCAGGTAGTTTCGGCAACTCGCTAGCTCCCAATGTCGTTTTATTAGTATTGTTCGTCTGTGTCCTATGACTACTTATCCCTGAATCTCTCTTATCTCTCGCTCCCAGCAGATTTCCCAGTGTGTTTCCTGGACCTCCAAGGATTCGCGAAGGCTTTCGAGGCGCAGGCTCCTGAGTCGTTACTGATTGCTTTCTTTTTTTCTCTTCATCGACTGAGACAATAATCGACGGTTCATCACTCTTTACCCTCTGGTAAAGTCGCTCCCATTTTTCTCGAATCGAAGGGAATTTTTTCAATTTTTCATACTTCGAGAGCAATGTCATATCATCGCTAGCGTCTTCGATCTTGTTTATCGAGTTCAGACTATGGACTGGGAGGTAAGGCAGACTGGATAGTGCCAATCTTTTTGGGTATTTCGGCTTGTTTTTCAATAGGAGGTCTTTGCAATTATCAACGTCTACATCAACGCCACTGCCTTCTTCGGGTAGTGGAGGTATCTTTGTCTTACGGGAGGTCGTGTCAAGGCTTCCTTCTGGCATTGTGGCGTCAGCTTTCAGTTGGATGATGTCTTTTATGCGTCCAGGTTTGTAGGTCACATCGGCTTTTTTCATATCAAGTGCTTCCTCGCCGTCTAATATCGCTTTTGATAAATCCACAAAAAACTCGGAGTATCTGCAATATCGGTAAAAACTATCAGCGTTTTTGGCTTTTATCTGCTGTTTCTCATAAAATTGCAGAATTGTGAAGAAAAATAGCTGAACGTATTGGAATTCCAGCGTATATAAGAATCGAAACATCAGATTCAAATGAAGGATGAAATTGCAGCTGATGTCTTCTTCTTTTTGCAGATAGTAAAGCGTTAGCTTTGCAAGGTGGTTCATGTTGCATGCGACTTCGTCTCGGGCGAGTGAGATGTAGATCATGTTATCTAAGCGACGCGAAAAAATAGTTCAGATACCTTCTTAAATTTGATATTCTTACAATAATTCTCGAGAATTTTAGAGTTAACAGAAATCAAATGGCGGTAGTTCTTCTCATCGCTCAAGCATTGCAGAACCTTGTAGCTTCTGATCTGGTAGATCACGAGGTTAAGGTGATCTTTGAACTTGGCTTTCTTTTTCGGTTGCACGGTTATATTGTAAGAAAGAGTTCCTTTTCGGCCTTGCCCTCGCAGTAGGGTCGGAAACGTTTTCCCCCACTAATTTTGTAAAAAAAAAAATTAAAGGTAAGGCCTTCTAATTAATTTACTTGAGGAATGATGATTTGGATTTGCGGGTCGAGCATCAGCGCAAGTAACGCCTCGTAATTCACCGATGATTTCATTGCTTCTGCCATGAACTCGTCCTTTGAGAACGCGGGAGTTTCCTCTGGAAAATATTCAATTAGTGGCTTGAAGAAGGAGATCTGGCGAACCTTTACACAGGAAAGTTTGGAATGATGTCAACAGCCTCTCCCTTTCCTCCGCCTCTGGATCGAGCTCTTCGCTTTCATGATTGCTGTTATCATCATCATCCTCGTCTTCTTCTTCACTTTCAAAGTCCTCTGGATTCGCCTTGTAGACTGACCCATCCGACGATTCGTTCTCATCGTCAGAGCGTTTTGATGATCTAGATTTTCTCAGCTTTGCTTCTGTTGGAATTTTCTTGCTGCTGCTCCTTCCCTTTTTGTCTGGGGGCGGAAGTCCAAGTTTTGCATTAATGACTAGTATCAACATATCAATGATGCAAACAGTAACATTAATGTCTCTTACGCTCTTGCATATCGAGGTCAGGGTTCGAAGGATTTGGGGATATTTTTTGAAGCAGTTGCAGCACAAGGGAAGCTTTGTTGATCACTTTCTCGGACTCGGATACTTCGATATATCTCCTGATAACCGCCGGTACTTTCTCAAGGTAGGGATCTAATTGATCTTTCTTCGTCGCCTTGAAAAAGGAATCAGATGCTCTCTTTAATAATGAAGCAAAGTTACCTTTGGGTAGAGTTTCAGGAGCGTCTCTAAGCAGTCAAGCGCTTTCAATTTAATCTGCACTAAGCTCAGCATAATTGCTTTTGGGTAATCAAGGCGGATAGTCTCTTCCATAGAAACTCTGGTGGTACTCACGGGCTTAACCCCGATGTTGTTATCAGCTAGATATTGAATGCTTTTGACCATATTGGTTGAATGAAGTTTCAGAGTAGCGTGTCTCTGGATGTTTTTTTCTTCCATGCCACCCACAGACTCAAGTCCCTTCAAAATGCATTTCCAGAGGCCAGGATTCGTTTTGAACACCTCGAACAAAGTAGCTATAATCAAATCAACCTGGAATGTATGAGTGATTGACATGAATGGCAAAGAAAGGAAGCTATATTACGGTTGAAGGCACAATAGGGTTGACCAAAAGAAGAAATTTAAATATGTCGTCATCATTGAGGAGAACTGCATTTCTCTTTGGGAAAGGCAAGAGCTCTGAGATCATTTTTAGTGATTTGCAGACTTTTTTGAGTCTGATGTCTTCGTCTTGCTCTGTGACCTAAGATAATAGCAAGAACACGACGAGTAAGCGTTTTCGTTGATGATTGGTCAGAGGATTACCGCGGTTTTGAGAAGATTGATAGGAGATTCCATTGACGGCTGTGAGAGCTGAATTATTTAAAAAAAATTTGTAGCTTTGTGATTTTTAATTCGAGGTTCTTTGAATCACACTTAATTTCTTCCAGATTTTGCGCTGATAGAGGTAGTTAAAGAGAGTTTATAGTATATAGCAGCTTAGCTCGAAGGCGATCAAGGGAAACTTCACAATTCTGAGAGATAAAACACGGCCATGAGTGGCCTATTAAAAAAATCTTATTCATAGTAACATTTTTTAATTTTTTTGTTTTATCTTCACTTTTTTAAATAATTGAGCTATTTTGTAGTTAGAATCTCACTTACAAAGTGGGTCTCAGACACAGACAGCAGCGTTCTACAACTAAAAAAGCAAACAAATATGAAATCAAAAGTAGTATACTTCATGCTATTGAAAATTGTAACCTCCTCCAATTAATTTATTTCGAGCTTTAAATAATACTTCTGTGCATTTTAGTGAGGAGAGTTTAATTATTTTTTGCGATACTAAACAGTAATTTTCTCATTTTTCTGAATATTTTTTTGTATACTCAAATAATAAAACTCGAATATACCATTTTCTCACAATCCTATAGACACTTGAACTGCTGTAGTCACCTCATCTAACCTCATTAAACAGCGTGAACCTGTAACTTGAGAGAATCTTTGGCTAACCCCATATAAAATTCATTCTTTATGACTCCGGTCGCTTCAATCGAAAATATCTATTCCACAATCAATCATCCAAGGTTATCAATTTTAAAATTTACTCCAATGGAAGGGAACTTCAATAGGAACCCTGCTATGCTTGTCCTGTCCGCGAGATTTGTAATCGCTCTTTCAGAAGACCATATTTCTCTTTTATTAGGATCAAGTAACTCGCCGCTTGGATGGTAATAAAGAACGATGTTCAAAACGATTTGCAGTTGCATATTTATCTTTCTAGCCTTCAGGACATTCGACAGCTGTATCTTCAGCTCGAGTATAAACCCTTTCGAAGAATCCACCCTCTAACAAAAGAACATCAATGAAATTAGCTTGAGTTTATTGATGAGCAAACTACCATAGTAGCCGGAGTAATTTTCAGGTTTGTGAACGAATCGCCTGCATTGTTAACTGCCAGCGAGAGCGAAATCTGCTCGTTAAACTTGAAGAAGAAGCGAGGTAGAGTGAGAATCCGCATTCTGAAGAGCTCTTCGAGTAGGACACCTTGGATAGTTTTTACGTATTCAAGCTGGGCTTCATTGATTCTAATGAAAAAATTCTCAAAGAACTGGCTCATGAGGATCCATAAAGGTCTTTCGCCGTCTGTAAACTGGAACTTTTGGAAATTCTTTTGATATTCCTATGAAGGTTTATGCAAGTTTAGGTTGTAGAGAGGGAAAGAGTTAAATATACCGCCCTAAGAGACTGCACGTCGTTCTCATAGATAGAGAAATCGTTCTGCAGGGTGAAATTGTCATAGATTATGAACAGAGAAGTGTAAAATATCCCCAGCACAGTTATCGTCCTCTTAGAATAGTTGTCCATCGTGACATATCTGTCCCTTAGTTCTAGCAGCCTAAACAGAGAGTTAAAGTGTGTTTAAGCTTAGCTAGGAACGCCTTACGCTTGGACTGCTTGAATTCCTCGGAGCCGAATCGAAAAGCTCTTTTCCTTTGTGAAGTTCAGATCCTTTAGTTGTATTATCTCTATGAAATCAAGCACATTGGAGTGTATTGTTAAAGCTCTTAATCACAGGTCATTTATACCTTCTTGAATTACAGCAATCGCCTTGAGGTAGGCATATTGAAAGCTATTCGTACCGAAATACGAGCTTGTCAGAACCAGATCTATTAGATAAATTATGGAGGAGTTTAGATACCAACATATATAATAACAGATTACCTGTGAAATCGATGTCTGAATCAGGTCCTGGCATGGGATATTTCGCAACCATTTCTAGAAAAGAAAACCACTGCAGCGAGAACTCAGATTCCAAATAGTTCGATAGGAATCCATGTATTCGCAAAGCAGGTTTATAACATTGTCCCATCAGTAGTTTTTTCACCAAGTCATACAGGTTTTTTTTCCCAAGCGTTTCACCAAATTTGTTCAGGAGCTTAGTGATAATTTCACTGAGATAATCCTCAATTGCGGAATGATTGGGATACAATGACTAATGCAAGAGGGAGGAGTTAAAACTTTTTTTGGGAGT
>ENA-UOTZ01000641-UOTZ01000641.1-compost-metagenome-genome-assembly--contig:-NODE-641-length-28962-cov-11.374035_pt1 | contig 28962 bp, 19 predicted proteins | sample MGYA00238144_ERZ746983 | MGnify/ENA primary metagenome ERZ746983 (study PRJEB28759, sample SAMN06268863) | compost metagenome | isolation source: single cell | place: USA: California, Emeryville, Joint... | reverse complement strand
ATCAATCCAAGTGAGAACGCAGCTCCAAATTGAAGAGTCTGAAGGTTTCCAATTGGCTTTTTATCCAATAAAGCTTCGATTTCAGGAGCCAAATACAGACGATTTGACCTCAATACTGCGTTTAGTTCAATTGAGAACATTAATGGATCCTTATAAGCTGTATCCAAGGACCTTTTCTCTTTTGCTATAAATGCTGTTTCCCAGTCAGCTATCTTAAATATGTCAGCCTCTGGATCATATACAATATGTTCGGGTGTCAAACCCAAAAGAACCACTCTTTCCACGCAATGAGCATAGCTCATTGCAGAAGCTACATTGTGAATGAGCAACTCCACCGTTCTTTCCAAATCTGAATGCTTTTCTTTGAGTAGTTGAGAAAGAGATTTTTGATATTCTATAGAATACCATGGTTTTTTCCCTTTTTTATTCTCTCCCTTTTGAAAAATCTTAGCCACATGCTTGTTTTTTCTATAAAACTCTATGCTAGCGATTTCTTGGTTCAACATGTGATTAATTGCAGTTGAATTCGCCTGATACAAACTTGAATCTGAATTTACGGTTTTTATCAGAACTCTTTTCCTTTTTTGCTGATTGTCTGGCCTGGCTTCAAAGACGGCAAACACAGGGTTTTCTCGAACTAACTTAACATTGGGATAAGTTTTTCTGAGCTCTTCTGGAATTCGCTGATCTTCTTCCCTTTTTGGTAAAGTCTCCATGAATTTTATTCTGATATTGATTAATAAATTAACTGTGCAAATTAGAAACAGAAAATTAGGAAGTAATGGTTCTAGGATCTTAGACATTAAAATTTCAGTTTCCATCTGAGTCTCGCTAATCGTTTCTGCGAAAAGGATCAGAAATTAATTTTCAGGTTGCTGATCCGAATCCTAACTATTTGCATCCTCTTCGGACTAAAACTATCTTCTTTGAGATACAATAACTCAATACAAATACATAATCAAAAACATCACCTTCTGTATCAAGATATTTTCTGAGAATACTTATTGACTAAGTAACAGAACTGCAGAACCATTAGAAAATTTTTGATCAGTCATATATGAGTCTCATCCATGATGAACATGAAAATTAGTCAGATCTTTCATCAAGCACATCACATTTCATCAACTCTGTAAATTAACTCGCTTTTTTTGTTTTGGTACGATAATTAATTAAAGCATGCATATCAAACTTCGTTGCTGATGATTTAGTAAAGAAAATAGAACTATACTAGTTCAATCCACTTCGTAAGGGTGTGATTTCATTAGATTGCAACCGACTGTTTCTGGAAGGGAGACTGGAGTGAGGAAAACAAATGTGGTACAGAACACTAAACCCCACGTAGCTTAATAGAGAACGTTGCTCAATCTAATCAGTTTTCATTTGATTGTAGAGCTCACAAACTGCAAATAATATAAAGGAGTCTTCACTATCGCCGTGAAAAACATTACTAATTTTAGAAGCTATCGATATCCTTATTGAAACTTTTGGCAAATAAAGTCATGAATTTTTTTATTTTTGATAAGTGTTCATCTTAGATTCCAGTTTCTTTCTTTAGAATTTGTTTGTTAAACATCTTAGTTGAGTTAGACCTTATAAATGACCGCAAAATACTTTATTGTGATTACATTCCAAGAAAGATTCTCTTGCGTCTTTTAGTGTTACAGGAGATTTTGCTAATAGTTTACATCGACACCAATACAGGCAAACAAGCACTAACAGACTGTGGAATCAATTGTAGGCTGGACACTAACTAATTCAGAAAAACCTCCCATTCATAGCAAATTGAAAATGTACATTTTATTTAATATTATAAAAACATTTCATCTATCACCTCAAAAGTGACCAAGTTGGACTAGCTGCATCTAATTTATAGTGTACTTCTGCCGTAGGACTCCCTTTTCGCTGTAAAAAAATTTTTTCATTTCAGTACAGCTTCAAAAAGAGGCAACTAAATATATGAGATTTCCTACAGACTCTCTCAGCCTTCTCTTCGGCTCCTCGAAATCCATCCTACCACATTCCGAAAGAATCTAAGCAATATATCACCTCAAATCAGCAATTACGAGTATTTATCTAACAAATTACTACTTGATGTCATATTTTTAGCGAGTCTTCCAACTTTCTATCTCATTTCCGTTCTAGCCTAGTTCATTGATGTAACGTGAACAAATTTATCTCAACATGAATTACTTTAGCCTCATTACTACGAGTTCTACAACCAATACTAAACGACACAAGTTTAAATACTGCTATTTGTGGATCAAGCATATGAATACATCTGATCAGACTTACTCTACGCTTGGAAGCTACAAACTTTCTCATTAAGGCCTCATTTTCGCCTTTCACGGAGAGTCTCTTCAAGGTAGTTAACCTGTTCTGATCGACTAACTTACTACCCTAAACTTTTTAATCGAACAATTTTGATTTGATCTATCAAATGCGAGAACTGGCGCATTATAAAATCTATAAGTCAACGGTCAATAAATAATTCACGTCTTTGAGAACTTTAGTGAAAAGTATTCCATCAAAAACAGAAAATTCTGTAGCATTTCTTTAGAGACTTAAATTATCTGAAACTAAATACGTAATCTCACAGCTTTTTTTCAAGAATCGATTCTTAAATAAGGAACTAATAATTAAGTTTTTGGAATTTTATAGGAGAGAGCAAAAAAATGAGTGTGGCTTTTGGATTACTTAAACGAACGGCCATTGAGCCTCAGATCCCGGTCATCAAATCTAAAGCGGATATACAAACCCAGAGACAGCTGTTCCAACAGAAGGCGGAAGCATACAAGTTCGCTGGCGTGATCGCCGATGTTTATGGTAATTCATCAACCTTCGTCAAAGGTTAATTCGAGTTAGACTTGCTGAAAAACATCCGTGACCCTGAGCATCCTTACACATTAGAGCAGCTTGATATATTGCATGAGGAAGATATCGAAATTATAGGTAATTCGAATATTTTTCGAAAAAATCTCATTTTTTTTTGGGAATTGCTAGAAAAAGATGGACTTAAATGCTTAACGGTATATTGGAAGCCAGCGACCCCAACATACTCGCTGGCGACGCATATTGGATTGGCAATATATATTCAGCTTGAGAAAACTTTCGAAGGGTTCAAAGAATATAAATTGAATGTATTAATCAAAGAAGGCTCACATAAAAACAAAAGTGCAGGTAAATTCTTCCAGATAGAAAGTGCCTGAATGTGTGGAAATAGTTGATAAGCAAGTGAATGATAAAGAAAGAATCGAGGCTGCCAAAGAAAATGAAAAGCTTATGACTTTCATTGACTCGCTTATTTCTTAAACGATGGGCAGGGAGGCTAAGCCTTCAGAATTTTTCAGAAGATAAACAATCAATGGGTCGTTTTTCCAAATAATTTAAGCTTGTTCCTTTGTATTATGAGCGACTATTGGAAAAGTGAGGTCAAAGATGGTGTGAAAGAAAGGCCCTGAAGGTTTTAATTAAATATATCTATCTTGTTTGTGTACTGAATAATTGCGGATAGAAGCTATTTTACTTGTAATTATTTCTTGGAAATCGTTGCTTATTAACTTTGCTATTACAAAAGCAAGTATTGTTCTTTTCTTATTTGGGAATTTCTTACTTCCAAATGTGTGTGTTTAATGAATTTTTATGGATGCTGCCATGTCATGGAAATGTTGAAAAAAGCAAAATATTTTCTTATAAAATCGTTAAAAAGGTAACAAGTGATAATGCTGCGCCAGTCTTTGTTTGTAATTTACTTAACCAAGTGAGAATTCTCTCAAAGGTGCTTTCGACACGGCCTGCTTGCTGATTCAGCTTGGAAAATATATTAAATTCATCTTTTTTGGGAACTTTAATTATTGTTAGGCGGTCAGCTAGCGAAATAAACTTCATCGAGTATTTTATTAGAGAGAATTCTATCAAGAACTCAGAAGGAGCGATCAATATAGCGTTTGGATCAAGAAGAATAAACAATGTCATGTGAATTAATGCAGCTGATAAACCGAATTTTCATTATACAGCGCGATGTACATTTAGCTTTGAAATTTAGGATTATTAGCGAATTTTTCACCAGAAAAGCACAGTTTCGATTTCAGACTTTACAAATCTCGCATAAGACATGCCTATCTGAGATTAAAGTTTACCAACACACAAAAAATTCTCACAAGGTTTTCTGAAACATTAGAAGATTTTTTTTCGTGTATAAGTTCCAACAATTCTGATTGTATCTTGACCTATACAAATTTGAAATATGTTCACGTATTGTTTTGGAAATTGCACTGTTCATTCAAGCATTCATAATTGTTCTCATTCCTTGTTTTTTTGTTACTCTCAAATTTCCTCCTAAACTATTTATACTCATGAATTGCTTTTTCGAACTCTAAGCTTTTAAGTAATTAAAATTGTCTCCTCTGAGCAATTAAATAAATATACATGCTGGATTAGGCAGCAATCTTGAATTCACATGGAGTACTTTCAAAATTTAAACCACGTTGTATTTCTTCTTCAAGATGTCATTGCGACCTCACTATTTATGTACCTCGGCCTCCGCTCTTTTTTTAGAAAGTGGTATCTCTCTGAAGCTGCTACAAAAACGACACATTTCTACACAAACACATTAAAAGCCAAAATTACGCTGAATGTGCTGGTTGCGATCTTTTATGTCGCAGTACTCATCTACTTACTCTTTCTCAGGTCAGGCACTGTATTGGATCCACTGAGATATCTGATGCTTTTTCCATTGGTTGGCTCGATTCTCGAATCCGATCTCCTGTTGTTCCAGTACCGCAGAGGGATCTCCAGTAAATTCAGTATTCATGGCTTAACCTGGATCTGCCTTTCCCTGTGCTCCGTTCTCACCCTTTACGCTTATCTCACGCTGGCAGATTGGGATAATACTCATCACTATGCAAACGTTCTTCTTACTGTGTCTCAAGTTATTTTGTTCGTGCTCAGAGCAGTCATACAGTTGACTTTTCCTCAGGACGAAGAACATTTCACTTACTCAAACCTTGAAGAAATGCTGCTTTCTACAAGTCGAGTCTACAAAGGCGACATCAGCATGTCAAGCATCACGGAGTCAGACAGTAATGGGTCCCGAAGCTTTTTGATAGGAGACCGCTCGAAAAGGATTTCGACTGAGTTCAGCATCGCTGTTAAATCAGCAAAAAAAGCAGAAGGAAAGTACCTTTTTCAAGTAAATGTAACTTCAGTTCACAACACCTCAAAAATCTTCAAATCTTACTCGGAATTCGTCGAGCTACACGAGCAACTCCGCGATAAATCCAGCAAATTAATCGAGCTGCCCAAGCTAGGGTCGATTAACGAAGCCTCTCTTCCTCAAGCAATTATGCAGCTGCAGAAATATTTCGACAGTATTCTGCAAAACTTCGATCCGATTCCAGACTCTGTTTTGAGTTTTCTGAATGTAACGCGGGAACAAAAATTCAGCAGCGAAAAGGCTCCTGAAATAAGTCTAGAGAAGCCAGCAAAGAATAAAACTGCCCAAAGCAGCGCCATCAGACGTAATTTCACAACTCCGCAATTGCAAGAGATGGGAGGTTTGTCTGAGACTGACATTGAAGCAGGCGATGTTCATAGGCAGTCTACCTCAAGCGTTGATAAGGACTTTTGCCCTTACATCATGGTGGCCTTGGCTGATGCTAAGATGCTTTCTGGTGGCAGTCACTACGAATACACATTTAGTCTTTCGCTGAGTGAGTACCCTGAAGAGCAATGGATGATAACGAAGCGATATAAAGAGTTCAGCCAGTTGGTTGACACTCTTGCGAATAAGAAGATAAAGCTACCGAAGCTCCCTCCTGCGAGGCTAATGACAACTCAAAAAGTCATCGACGAGAGGAAAATCGCGCTTACTAACTTCCTGAGAGTGCTGCTTAACGAGGAGGTCTATCTGGCATGCGAGGAAGTAGCGGCTTTCGTGTCTCTGTCGCGGAACATCCAGAAATTGATCTTTCAAAACAAAGACAAAATCGATTTCTCACATTGGTGGGTGAGAATCATCGAGAATAAGGTCAAGATTCTCCCAAACAATATCGCTGTCACTGAATTCGTCATTCTTGTCCATGCTGAATCACCTGAGACGGAGTCTTCCTGCTATAAGATTTACAAGAGAATGCTGGATTTTGAGAAACTCTACTCAGCGCTCGCGATAAGATTCGGGAAGGACCTTCTCCCGCAGCTACCAGCTAAATTCAATGCGTTTTTTAGCCAAACCAGCGTGGAGTTTAGAATGACGGGGCTGGAGAATTTCTTAAATGCGTTATTTAAGGTGCCGAACATAGAAGATTGTTTTGCCTTTAGGAAGTTTATCAATGCGCCGTTGAATGAGATTCAAAGGACGAAAAGCAAATCGAATGACGAGCTCTTGAACCTCCGAAAAAGTTTATATCAGACTGAGCGGTCTGAGGCTTTCCCAGACGAGATGAGGATGAGTCTCCAATCGCAAACGGATAAACTCAAAACAATTAGTCAGTTAAGGCAAAAGGGGTCAAATCTTAATATGTAGTTGAGTTTTTAGTTTGTTTTATGCGTATGTTGAAATAGCAAAATGTTTTTCATGCAATTAAAGAAATGAATCCTGATAAATCCAAATTAAATTTTCTAAGACGCATAAAAACAGCTGAAGCAATCAAAAATGGCGGAACCTGAGGCAATCCAGTCAGAGGAAACTCATATCGAGCAAGCTACTGATCTACAACAAACCCATAATGACCAGCCTGTTGATGATGAGGAGCAGCAACCTCAAACCGATCAAGTTGAAGAGCAGCCGCAGCAGCAATCACATAGTGATATTGAGCAGCCAGCACAGAGCGACCAAGCCGGTTATCTAGAGCAGACACAAACATATGCGAATCATGACCCGCTTGTTGGTATGTTGCAAGCACTGAGAGCAGAGTTGGCTCAGATAAGAGAACAAAATCAAGGTAATGGCTACCTTTGAACAAAATTCTCATATTGATGTAAAACCGTATTAGATCTAAACAAGAAAATGGATGTGCTTGAAGAAGGTATCTGATTAGCTCTGCTGAGAAAAACTCATTGTTAATATAATAGAAAAGAAAGCAGGTTCCCAGATGGCCACGAATGATAATCATTTTGGAAGTAAGTATTTAGCAGACACGCAGTCTATATCATAGCGATAGATAATTTTACTGAGGATTTCCCTGCTGAAGGCTTGCAGATGGCATTGAAGGAAGAAAATGGCCTGAATGATCAGAAAGAAGAAGAGAAGAGAAATTATGTAGAAGACGATGGCGAAATGCAAGAGATTAAATCCCAGATTAATTCCCTCGCGACTACCGTTAAGAGTATCTTTATTGCTGTCTTACTCTCGCAGCTAATCTTACCTCTTAAGCTTTGTTGAAAAAAATGGATCTCCTGCAGGATGATGTGGTTGAATTGAGAGATCAAAAGCCCTTGGATGCACCGTTCTTTGCAAAACTGACCAATGATAATCCTAATTATCATTTGACTTCTTCGGCCTATCGCAGATCGCAAAGCGTTAGATTAAGCACTGCTTCAGAAGGTAAAAAATTGCATTCTCAAATGAAAAAAATTGTTGAACTTCATTCATTGACATCAGGCAACTTGGAAGTAAAAATCACGAAGTACCAAGAGTATTCAAGGTTTAAGAGGATAGCAGAGACAACGCTACCTGTCACTTCTTTGGAAATAGACTTTTTTGATGATAAGTATGATATGCCCTTTAATAAGAAAAAAATGGAATAATACGATCCTAGGAACTGGAATTATGCAGATGACTTCTTTAGAAAGCTATTGGTCTTCAAGAAGACGCTTAGAACCCTGAAGATTAATCAGTAAAGCTTTGATTGTTTGATATTGAAAGCTGAACCGTTTTGCAATCAAGCATGCTAATGGTCAGAGATGTTGACGTTATCGAGGCAGGAGAGGCGTTTAAGGAGCTTACTGAGCTCGAATATGTCGAGATCAATGGGATAGGGTAAATTTTTGATGTTATAGAACAAGTGAATAATAATTCAATTTGATTATAATAGGAAAAGTTTGTCTCTGCCTATAAGAGATGAGAGCTTGCTTCGATGGGCAGCAATCATAGCATCCAACTGTACTAAGTTAAAGACTTTTATTCTGTATTATAGGTAAGATTTCTCCAATAAATTGAATCTAATGCTTGCAACAAAAAGTGAGGGTTACAGCACCAAGAAACCTGAGCTATTCGCTCAATTCAAGTTTATCTTAATCAAAAATATTCCTACTGTTGTTGTGAAACAATGGCAAGGGATATAGTATGTGATTAATCTCCTTTCATAGCAAGCTGTTATGCTAATTATCGTTTTTATAGCTTGGAGGCTAATCATACATTTTTTTGGGAGCCTGTGACGACTTCATTAGATTTTCTCAAATTGAAAAAAGCAAATTTAGTCATCGATGATAAGGATTTGGTTGAGAGAAATATTTTCATATTCATCGGCAGTTGGTTTTGACCATCTTTAATAAATAAATTAATTTAGATAGCCACAGAGCATAGAGTAAGGTTGATCAGTTTATCGTCAAAAGAATTTCTCTCATTATTTCGTATTAGATCCATTTGTGAGGCCTAGTCTCATCCAGAAGTTCCAAAACCATAAATTTCTTAAATAAAATTAAATACTTATCCAAATTGAAAAAACAAAATATCATGAAGAAATACGTCTATACTCTTGCCTTAACAGGAATCGTAATGGTGAATGGCACTTACACATACTACATATATGAAAGGAACAAAAAAATAAAGCAATATGATCCTCTAACTACAGTACTTGATGTCGATTTGAAAAAGTTTTCTGGAAATTGGTACGAGATTTCCAAGCTTTCACCCCGCTATGAAGACAAGGCCTGCAATTCCCAAGTGCATTATACTCTCCAACCAAACGGGATGATCGAAGTGAAGAATACAGTCAACTTGGGGAGTGTTGATGGTCCTCAAAAAACCATCACAGGCTTCGCAAAACCCACTGATTCAACGAATGCGAAATGGAATCTAACGTATTACTGGCCTTTCTCAACCCAATATTGGATCACCGATCTTGATGAGAATTATGAATGGGCCGTTGTTGGAGAACCCACAAGAGAAAATTTGTGGATTTTATCACGCAAGCCGAAAATAGATCGAAATATTTACACAGGACTTGTGGAGAAGGCGAGAGCCAAGCAATTCGCAGTTGAGAAGCTGCACGAGACACCTCAAAAAGATGCATAGAACCAAATTAGTGGAGTGATCGATATTTTTCCTGTAATTTAGAAAGAATGAATACTAATTTGATTGTTTCTGTGATTCTAGAGGCAAAACGATTTGGTCAAAAAGTATGAAAACAATTATCTATGCAAACTGACTCTGATTCTTGAAACCTCAAGGATGAAATTCGTTAAGAAAAATTAGTTGAGATCTTCGAGGAAACTTCTGTGCTCTCTCATATAATCATGATGAGCTCAAAATATAAACAATTCTCCCATCCATCTGAATAATTATTGAGAGAGGATGCGTCTGCTATGCGTTGTATTCAGCAGAATTATTAAGAGGATTATGAGTAGCTTTTGAATTTATATTCTCTTCTCAATGTTCTTAATGTTTTTTCCGAACAGACTGTGCCCTTCGCTCTTAGAATCAAACGAAATACATATGTTTTCATCATATTTCTACTGTAAAGAATTATAAGGGTTTCATTTAAGAAATCCTTGCTTTATAGAGTCATCATTACCACACGCACACAACGGTAATTTATGAACCAAAATTTGATAATTGAGTAAAAATTTGGTCCTTACCGATCAAAAAATACCTAAGGACCATCAAAACACCCTATTAGGGGACTTTGATACTGAAAATAATGCAAAGTAAAATTTCTGACAATCAAATGAACCGAATAACACTTTAAAAATAGTACCAATCTATTTACAATTGGTAGCATTTAGAATATATTACACATAGCGCTGTTGTTGCTGCAGCAACCGACTGCATTCCTTTCCTTAGTTTCCACAACAAGTATGTTTTTATCTTTATTTTCTTTATTGCCTTTCCTCAACCCGGAGTCTGGCACCAAGTTTGCTGTCCGCCTTGGTAGTGATCTCACCGTTTGTTGCGCCCATTCAAAAGCTTCGACTTCTTCCAAATCTACATTCAACAGCTCTGTTTCTTCCTCGCAAATCGTTTTATCCATATTATTTTCCTTTTTACCTTCAAACTCTTCCTCGTTTTGATATTCTTTCATGCTATAGCATGGGCTTCCTGGCTCGACCGCATTTAATTTCTCTTGCTGATCCATTAGCAAATCAAGCAATTGATCAAAAAAGTTCCTGACACGATCTCTGACGCTCGCATTGATTTTCATCGGCTTAATTGAATATTTCTCAAACAAATCTTTAGGCACCTCAGGCTGGTCTGTCCCAGCGGCCTTATATTGTTTAGACTTCACGTTTTGAAGCGCTACCAATATTTTCCCTTTATCTCTAACCAGTTCTGCTATCTCTGAAATCATCTCTTTTATTTCCTCAATCTCAGCACTATTCTGCTGGTAGACAAATACGATCGCATCACTATTCTCACAATTATGCTCGACTATCGGCTGGTATTTGGAATAGTCTGGAGTGTCCCAGATGGTCATCTTGACGGGCTTTTCCCTCTTTTCGACTGTTTTATTGAAATTTTGCATTCCCAAGGTCGCCGTGTACTCGTACTCGAAGGTGTTGTAGATGTACTGCCGAATAATGGAGGACTTGCCTGAGTTGGGAGGTCCAATAAAGGTTATCTTGAAGAAAAGACTTTGCTCATCCTTCAGCATTCTCTGAGACCAAAGACTTGTGATACCAACCTTGGTTCGAAGACTTGGGTCCTTTTTTGTTTCTGGTAGAGTAGGACATTGAGAGTGATTACCCTCAGCAACAATCTTTTTTTGATTTGTGCTCATATAACGTTATTCTAAATATATTTCCTGATTGTCCCCTCCTAAGTGTGATTAAATAATGATTCTGAGTCGAACTTATATAACCAATTTGATCAACATTAAATCAGAAGAAAAAAAAATTATTCCACACTGAAAATTAATTAAATTATGATTAACGCAGAGCGGAGGTAGTCCTTCAATAAAAACCCTTAATTAATTTTTTTCTTTTGGGTAGAAGAAATCTACTGGTTTCATAAATTTTCTGAGAGAATCACCCTCAATACGCATGTATATTGAGAGATAGTTCTTGCTCACATGACTGACCAATTTTTATTTTTTAAAACTCAGCGGTAAAACCTTTATTTTTATCTCCAAAAACAGGTTTGGTCTAACGAAAATAGGTATCTCTATGCTGATGGCTCCTAAGTAGAAGATATTCGTGGTGTTTGCTGCTGATCGAAGTGCTTTTTATTCGGAGAGGTTAAATTAACAGGAAAATTCATCAAGACTATTAACAAGTGTGTGCCACAACCTCCTTCATCAATCGCGTCAGATCAAGTGGAATCTAATGGAGGGAGTAACTTTTCAATACTTTTTCTTACTGCCCATCTCGAAATTGGGAATATAAATTGGATCATCTGATCGTTGAATGGATATTTTGGTTTCTGTGTCCTGAAACCATGACATGGTTTTTTTTTTTGTTTCTTCCAGCAATCTACCAAATCTAAATGACCATTAGGATTCGGATGTAGAGGACCCAGATGCTACAATTGTAGATTATGACATTTGATGAAATTTTCTTCTCAAAAAAAAATTTAATTATTTTTGGTGGAATCTGCTTTAATTTAAAATGTGTTGTTTGATCAAAACAAAGAGGTTCTTCACTCTCTCCATACTCATTCGATTCACCTAATAGCTGTTTTCAAAAATCCATTTTTCTTGCACACACAAATTTCAAGATGGATTGCAATGGCTAATTATGATTTTATTGGTTCTGAAAAACTCTCCTCGCTCATAATGTTCATTTTTGCTACAATGTCATTGTATTTGAAAAAACAGCTGCTTTCAACCAAAAATAAAGAGTCAATAACAACGTTTTAATCTCCTCTGAGGAAATTTAGCCACTTAATGGAATTTCTCCATTCGCAACTCTAAGATTAACTTTCAATTTATCACTTGACCCGAAAGTCTTCTTATAATGCAACTAAGAAATCTTTCCAGTTTAACTTTTCATTTATCATGCTGTTGACCAGATTCTTTGATTACTCTTCCGTACACTCAGCTCTCAAACTCAACAATGAAATAGCTAAATCAAATAAATTGCTTAACCAAAATGAAAATGGGTTGGATTAGTTTGCGCACTAGAATTACCACAATTTTCAATATTGATCATACTAATCATGCGTTTGAGATTTTACCTCTGCAATCTAACGACCTTAATCAGATTTGCTATTTAGTTAATTCGCTAACCTCCAATAAAAGCCCTTTATTACTGTCTTGATACGCTCCTTTCGATGGCCGTCTCTAACCGTCTATCTTACGCTCCAATGACTTCAGCTACCACCTATGATTTTCAACCTGTAGATGAGACTCAAAAAGGACTGAACATCCCAGCATATAAAACTCTCTATCTCAAAAATTACATGATCAGCTATGGCGTCACCGTCGTTGACAGTTTGAGAATACTTGCACTTTGCTGTAACCTCCCAGGTTTAGGTTACACACTCATGTTGAGCGATCTTAGAGCTCTAAAGCTCATTAAAAAAGCACCGGTAGGAAAAAGCCGCGTCCTTAATCTGCTCTACATAGCCGAAACCGATGCATTTTTACTGTACACAGAAGACCGAGTTGAATTGAGAAAGCGCAAAAGCTTGAAAGTGGACTTAGAGTTCCGGCTTGGGAATAACACTGGAAGCAATATTGCCTCGACTTACCGATATCGAGATTCAAAACTATATATTTACGCCTGCGGCACGTATCAAGGGCTGCGAGTCATCGAGCCAACCAGAAATTACATCAGTGTTGTTAAAAAAACCGGAGAATATGTTTTCGACTCAATACATTATGTTAAAGAAGACGATATGTTATTAGCAGCGAGCAAAGAATTAGGCGCGATTAGAATGCTTAACCCGACGACCGGCGACACGCTGTTGGAGATAGCTCTTTTTAGCAATAATAAACTGATACATATCCACGACTACGATCCTGTTACACAACTGTTGCTCGTTTCGCAAGGCGATCAGCTCAGCGCCTGGAGAAAAGATCCTGAAGTTAAAAGAAAAGCCAGCAATGTTAGTGAGTGCGAGGACGAAGAGGAGGAGGATGAGGAAGAATGTGGATGGACGCTGGAGGCTTCTGTAGAAAAAACCCATTGCCATATCGCCAATGAGTACTGCCGCAAAGCCGAAGTCGCGTTGCTAGATGCACATAGCGAATACTTTGCCTATGTAAACGAGGAAAAACTCAATGTATACAATTTAGTAGAAAATGACACGGTGAAATTTTTGTCTTTTTCATGCACGAAAATGGGTTGGAGCAGTCGGTGGGGGTTACTGTTCTTATGGGATACGGAAGGCGAGGGAGTTGTGAAGATGGTACCGAAAAATTACCTCAAGAAGAGGGCTTCAGTTTTGCAATCCTAAATTTTTATGAAGAATATGTCAGGATACCGTAAATTAGTGGTTTTTTCTAATTTTCCTTGTTGCGAAGATTTTATATTCATAGAACAGATTTCTTAAAAAAAGCCTATGTGATGTTCGTAATCTTTCAACTATATCGCGTAAATGCTTTCGTTTAGACCATGCAAATAACTTACAAACCGAGAGCTTCCATAGTGAAAGAATCCTAAACTTACTGTACGACCCCAACACTTACTGAACTACCAACAAATTTAAATTTACAGCCAATCCAAATCGAAACTTAACCTTGTCCATTAGTCCCAAAGAATGAGCAAACGACGCTATAAATGATGCGAAGACTTCTTTCCACAATTTTTCGGGAAAGTGGAGTCGTAGGATTCTTCGAAACGGGTACTAAAAGCTGATCTTTCGAAAGGAGGGAAAAAATTAATTCAAGACCTGGCTATTTTTCATAAAAAGGCATAAAATTTATTGAGTGCAATAATAGCGTATATCGAGGTCCTTCTTTTCGGTCAAAAAGATGACGCTCATTGAATACGCGAAGAGGATTTTGATACCCTTCAGAATCATGATCTTCTACATCCAGAATGAGCCTATTTTGTGGATACTCGACTATTCCTTTGCGATCCTGTCAATTATTCCATTCCAATTATATGCATGTAAATACCTAATCTCGCGCTTTTTCGAATCTAATGCCGCTCGTGTGTGTAGACTTTCAAGTGGAGTTTTTCGGGTTCGTTTGGGGACTATTGGAAGTCATTTATTTCGTGCTGTTGAGCTTGAAGATCATGCTATTTCATTTTTTCTTGGAAAAAACACCTATTACACATATCTTGCGGGTAACACCGTTCTCCTTGTTGAAGCTTGTGTTCTAACCTGTTACTTTGCTATCAGTTCTGGAATACAAGTCTCGCTACTATTCACACGTCAATCCTCTTACACACGGCATGGGCTCTGACGAAGGTAAATTACTATTTTTTCGAAACAGGAGTGTTGATTCAAGCCTGGTACAGGTCAGTTTGATATTCTCCATCATCGCGAAGATCACAGTGGAGTTGGGTTTAACTGACGTTTTGAAGTAGTTTTTGAATGTCAAAGAAATTTTACTTATAGTTCGTCTTAGATTTATCACGGCATTAAATCTCCGCTCATTTAGCACTGTGATGCTCTTCACAGTTGCTATCTATGTTTTACGAAAGAAAAGTTTTCTCACAGTGGGAATCTGTTTGTTACTAGTCGCTCCTGCAATTCAATTTGTGTTTTATCTTGCCTTCGGAATCTCGCTTTTGGCGTTTACTCAATGGGACAGCATGAAAGCACTAGTCCAACGACGACCTTCAGAGGCTAACTTCCTCTCCGAAATATACATGGATGCTGCGAGACTGGCCGCTCTAATCGGAATCTACATTCTCGCTTTCCTGAATTGTAAAAGCTGTCCCCCATTCAACTCTAATGTTAACATCTCATTAGATCAATATAACTATGAGCTAAAACTGAAAAGAACAATTGAATATGTAAAATCGATTATGAATAAAAAGGTAATTACTTCTCTCGGACATTAAGTTGCTTAATTATTTCCCGACGGCAGAGATGTGACGGTTCGATTCCATACGTTGCATGGTTGATCAAAGAATTCTTCCACAAAACAGACATGGCGCGAAACATGGAGATCCAGTCCTCATCAGGAGACCCTCAAAGATTTTTCTTATTGCGGCTCTTTGATGCCCCAAGAATCAACTCGTTCTTCCATCAGATTTTGGCGATAAAAGTTTGCTTTGAAACCACCACCTTCGAAGGTATTTGCTTTTTAATCAAAAATAAAGGAGGTAAAAACCCAATTTCTGGTAGATCCAAGAATCTGTCAAAAGATGAAATCAATCGCGCAAAAAATTGTTCCAATGGTAGCGGATACGTACCAATACGAGCTCTTTAGCATTGAAGGGTTCTCATCCTTGCTCATTGATAATAAGAAGATCGCGACCTTGTTTGCAATGACTCAAGGGTTCACTTTCAAGGAAGCAAGGGCGAGAATTAAGAAAGAGAATCAGACCATTGATGATTATATGAGGAGGAAGAATGTGGAGGGAGACTGGACGAGTAACAGAGCGAATTTTTTCAAGCAGCAGTTGATCATGGCTCAGATGATGAAAAAATCTTTCTTTGTCCTTGCGAAAATCAAAAGTAACGAATTAATTGATGACTAGTTGATTCCTAATAACTGTAATATCTTTAATAGAAATCACAGGACGACAATTTGCGGATAGATTCTTTGCAAAGATGAAACCATTGCAAAATTGGTAATAAATTATTTCTTTATTAGTAACCGCTAACCTCTTGAATTTTTCAATAGGCGATTTGTAAATGAAATGTAAAAAGGCAAAGCCACACAATAAATAACATCTTTAGTCTAAAGTGTTATTTTATATATAAATCTATAAATATAATATGAATACATTTGTTTTGAATGTGCTTTATTTGTGTTATTGTTTCTGAATACCAACAATGCGAAAGAAAGACTCAACAAACCTGATAGAAGGATTGAATTGGCAAAATTATTATATTTCTCTTATAGAATACTAATTGAGTTAGCGCTGTTACATAGTATAGATAAACTTTGAATTAAGATAAGTGAATGCGAATAGTATAAATGATAATGCAATAATTTAGCGTTGTAGTCAGATTTCATATCCCACGTTCAAACCTAAAGCAAAGCCGTTCTTTTTCTTTCGCTTCAATCTTTCCCCATCGATTTTAACAAACATCAATACGCTTTTGCTTTTCAGACTGAGCAGGATAAGGTAATTATTCCATAAGGCAATTATTGCAAGTTTGCCATGTCTCAAGCAATCTATGCTCAAATCCTAAGGCGCTTCATGAAGCTATTCGAAGAGGAGTTAACGCTTTACATGCTCTCTGGACGTCCTCTGAAAATGAAACCTCCAAGTGATCTTTCCCGTTCTCAGGTTATATAACCCAACAGATTCAACTGAAGCCCAAAGGATCGTTTCTTTTTCCCAAGGGATATACTTTATTGCTGTTTTATTGTCTAACAATGATTGAATCTACTCTTCTGTTAATGAGGTTACTCTTTCCCGGTGATAGCCTGATATTTTGAACTTGCTTTCGAAAAGCATCAAAAATCCTCATGCGAGAGTCATTAGAACCAAGAACTAGAAATCCTGAAAATGGGCTGCTGTCGCAGATATCTAAACGTTCTAACAAAATTTAAATAGTTAGTAGGAGTTAGCAGGTTACATAATTTACTTGAATCAGGGTTCTCGAGGGTACGAATCACGCCACCAGTAACTATACATACTTCTTTGATCATTGAAACCACGGATGATCCAACAATGAGTGTCTTATCCTTGGTAAAAGAAAGCAATGTCGATAAAGGTCCTAAGATTTTGTATTCATTATGCTACGAGCAAGCCTTCGATAATTATACCATTAAAAATCCCTTTTATGTGGTTGAGAACCTTGAAATCATGGAGATCGATGATAGCACATGATCCATCTATTGATCCTGTAGCAGCTAACCGACCGTTCGGTGAGATTGCTATGGCTATAACACTGGCCGCTAAATAACGATGGATAAGCACAGGGATATTTCATTTGATTACCTTTGTGGATGCTCTTATGTGTTTTCAGAAGATTGAGGGCTCTTAGATCAATAAAATGTAAAGTCCCACACATTAGACCTAGAATAAGCACTGATTGAATGGCAGAGACAGCGACAGCGGTTATTGATGAGTTGTAACTGAAAGATTTGCACAATTTCAACTTCGGTAGCGCGTACAATTGTATCTGATGGTCTACGCTCCAAGCAATCATTCGTTTTCTTGAACTATGAAAATGATGCATTGTTATGTCCCATTTCTCCGCTTTTGAGACCACTACTTCCCCAGAGAACAAGCTCATGCTTTAATTAATAGGTTCGCGATTCAAGGTCGATGCTGCTAGAGTTTGGAACAAAATATCTTATACATTAGAATATTATATTTTGTGCGATAGAGGCGATTAAAATTCTGATGACAATACAATCTTCCATTGAACAAAAATCCAAGCTAATTAAGTCTAATATTTCTATTCCTGAAAAAACAAATCAGATCTTCTGGTTAAAGCCAGATTAAGCTTGAACACGTCCTTCATATTGAATCGGTATGAAGGAGAAATTAATTTTAGCTTTTAATAATGTAGAATCTTTTTTTGGATGTGATTGTTGAGATGATGAAAACAAAATTTGAAGTAATTCTAAAGAAATGAAAGCTGCTAACTGAAGTTACGAATTTTGGTTGTCAATTGTAGCAAGATTGTTGTTGAACAGATGTTAAGTAGAAAGGATGTTTTTTGTTCATTGATAACTAGTAAATTCCTCGGGCTTCTTTAAATATAAACCACTCGGATCATTCAGATCCTCACTATCAAATGAGATTATCTGATGAATTTTACAATGAAATTAGGTTTGAACAGGTTGATATATCATGAATAAATTTGCTAGGAAGTATAAGCAGTTCTATCTATTAGAGTATACCCAGCCTCCTTTCCGCACCTATTTGCCAATGTCAACTTGAATTTTGTCCAAAACTCCGAAAACTTATTTAATTCATTATAATCAAAAGCTTTTTCTTTTAAAATTTTACTTCATGCAAATCCTTTTGCGCGCCATCAGCAAGAGCCGTGAAATCAGAGGTAAATACATCGACTGTATGCTCCAAGATGATTTGAAGCTGCTGATGCAGTGTTCCTTGTAAATAAGCGCATTTATCTCGAAGATCTTCCTCTTGTGCAGTTTTCTGTAATGGCAAGTATAGACTTGAGTTGATTTTTATAAGAAAATCCAATTACATCAGGGAACATCAGCTTAAACACCTCTTGCTTATACATATCTGCTTTCTCTTTAGAGATAGCTGCTAATTTCTCCTCAGATATTCCCCATTCAGGTTTCCCTAGATGAAATTGTAAACATCCTTGAGGCAGATAACTACCTTCGTCGAATTTTTTCTGCTTTTTGGCGTCAAGAGAGGCTTTGGTGGAGTTGTATTCTTTTATAGCTTTGTTCGAAACCTTGAGGCTCTGTTAAAGGGTTGAATTTTTCCCTTCTACTGTAGTAGAATTACCTGCTTGATAGGCTCGTATTGGTATTCAAGATAGCGGTAGAGATTAACCAGTTTATCCTTGACAGAACTTGCGCTAGTGAGAGTATCTCCTCCTAATTAGCTTTAAGTTAATATTTTTTTTCCCTTCGATAAACTTACCCCAAGATGTAAAGAGGTTATTGCTCATCAAGAAAATATTCTCCAAGTTCACGCCCTTTAAAAGGTAAACTTAATAAAGGTAGATAATTGCTTTTGTATATACATTCTCAGTGGGAGAAACTTTATTAAGCAGCGTTGCCCTTTCAGCAAGCTTTTTGTATAAATCTCCAATGGAGAAAAGCGTCTTTGCCATTCTTTTGGCGTCCGATTCATATTGCTTAGTAAGGCTTTCAAGTTCTTCGTAAATTGATCCCAGATCGTCGTAGAAGGTGTTGAAGGAGCTCATCATAGCGCTAGTTTCGTTAGAGAGATCCAAAAGAACCTAAATGGTTTAATCCCCTGATTTTCAATGAAGAAAGTTACTGTTGATGTAGCCCGCAGCTGCTGGTCAATATTTTTCGGAGCCTCAGCCCTATCGGCCTCTTTCTTTATAGCAGCCCACTCCTTTTCATCTTGACACCTGAGGAAACCCTCAAACACAGGATTCCTCGTAATGTCAGGATTAAGCAAGAGACAATTGAAAAATTTCTTGAATGCGAATGAGTTTTCTCCTCAGAAAATAATGGCATTACCTCGAAAAATATCTTTCTTTGCTCCACTTGGTACTTCTCACCTCCTCCATCATTGAAATCTCCTTTTTCAGGAATCGGTGGGATCTATTATCATTTAGCACACGAAACAAACGCATCAATACCAAGAAATTCGGATAGGTTTTCACAAGATAGGATCGAAGCCACTCCATGTCAGAGTATCTTCTTAACACTTCCCATTTAATGGGCTTCGTAACGATGAGGTAGGCATAATAGGATGAAGAAAACATTTTTCCTTTCACTAAAAACGCCCTAATATTAGCTGAGGTTAATAATTGTAAAACCAATGCGAAATAATATACTCAGATATATGGATGCGTTTGCTCTTCGCTTTGCTGAGCTCTGTTGAAACAAGACCTTTACAAGGAACTTCTTTGTAGAAACCAGTGACTGACTGTTGCTTCTTTATAGCTGGCTTTTCATAACTATTAAAAGGATTCTTCGAGTAGTCTTTGGATTCTTCTCTTTTAACTCTGGAAATTTCCTTTGGCTGTTCTTTGCGAATCTCTTTAGGTTTCTCTTTGGGTATATCTTTAGGATTTTCTTTGCCAACTGGTGTAATATCTTCGAGAACGTGTCCTTGAACTGCAAATTGAGGATAGTTGATTCGATTGAATGGATTGTGTTGTTTTCGCTTTTCTTCCCTGTAATTTTGAACAACCTTCATTATTAATTAGATAATGAGAGACGAGGCAGGTTGGCTTGTTACCGCAACGAGTTCATCCATGGTCCAATTATCAAGATTAGCGCCACCTTTTGAGTAGTTGAGAACCATTAACGAGAATACTAAAATATTATGAGTACCATCAGGTTTTAATGTGTCAAGATGCGCGTTAAATTCCACATGATTATAGCCAGCATTCAGTATTTGATCGCGGATATAATCTTGTTTCAGAGTCTTGTGAAAATCAAGTGTCAGGCCGTTGTCTTCTACTCTTTCCATGTTATGATAGAGGATGGTTGTTTTAACTTGGATTATTTTTAATTATGCAAGTAATAAGACTTCTTTACAAAACGATGCAGTTTAAATTATAGTGAGCTCAAGATTGCCAGATTATACGCTCAAATCAAAAATACGAGCTAATCCAAATCTAACCGATGTGTAGAATTTTATAAAAATTTCTGTGGCTCAAGAGGATTGATATTCGTCAGCTTGATAGGAATATCGGCAGCAGAACTCCTTCTATTCAGGCTAGCGAACACGATTTAAGTTGTTTGAGGTTGAGAGGTATTTTTGCGAACAAGCGACTGGAATTTCTATTACACGAGTTCAACGGATCCAACTTCGCGATAAAAAATTATTTAAGCTCTGAAGGCTTGGTCGATGGCCATGGATATGATGATGAAAGGGAGAGGATTATAAGAAAATTTTCGAGCCGCAATTTCAAATTCTCAAATGGAGGACAGAATAATTGACTGTCCAATCCCTTAGCTTCTCTCCTTATTTTTGAAATAGATTTGATGTGTGAAAGGTTGCTTGTAGCATTTTTTCTGTGTGGTTTCTTCCTTAAAATGCCAACTATACACTTCGTTACTCACTGTTTATAGATTCAAATGGTCTCGTTGCTGAGATGCAAAGGCATTCTCTCAATTCAAGTCAGTAGATACAATTTTGAATATTCCGTTGGCATCCTAATGGTCTAACTATCAGGTGAAAATCTCTTCGGTCCCTAGTAGTTACGAAATCGTGAACAGTTCGATATAAACTTAATTCAATTTTCATCAACGTATTTGAAATCGAACACGCAATCATTTCACTTAGTATGGAAAAATTATTTTTCGCTTTCCCAACACCTCAAAAAGTTCTGTTCGGTATTTTCACAAGCCCTCATTTCTCTTGAGGTTCTTTATTTTGTTGGTATGAGAATCCCTCCTTTACGGAATTTTATAGCCTTCCATTATCTAACAATCTCCTTTGAGATATCTCTCTCTGTTCCTCTCAAGAAGCTCTCTTACGGTCTATATCACAAATAAAAAAACAACTCTGAAAAATCGCTCATACTTCTAGATCACTTTTCATAACAATTTCGGCAAGCTCTCGAACTTTCCTCATATCCAAAGCCATTTGAAGGTCATCACTTTCCTCACCTTTCTCTCCAGAAAATCTTTGCTCAAAAGTTTCTTGGCTTCTCTGAAATGACGGCGATTGTCTTCTTATTTCATTAATCGACGTCCCAGTTGATAACCTCTTTAAAATTGCATATCAATCTCAATCTAAATAATGCAGAAAATTTACAGGAGACGCACAATCATTTTCATCATATCTTTTTAGCTTGCTTGGAGAATAATCATTCATATCTTGACTCAGACTCAACATTTGAGTCAAAAGACTCGCGTCTACTCTGCGCTGAGGATTTTCATCCAGCATCTTAGCGATAATTGGCATTATCTTCACTCCTTTAGTATCATCGAGCTTGGCGCTCTTTGATAACGAGCTTTGCTCTACTTTCGCATTCACTCGAGCCGCTTCCAGAAAACACATTCCTAAACTGTATATATCCTCCTTGTATGGATCCGTATCCGGGAATATCTTCCGCTCCATCAAACAGCTCACTGCTTCGGAAGGAAGGTATTTCATATCTACATTTTGCATTTTTTGTAATAATTTATGATAAGTCGGGACCCGAGAACCAACCATAAGCGGATGGACAAGTTTAGGTTCTCCTTTCGAGGTAATGAAGATCGAGTCCAAAGTAATTTGCTTATGAGGGATTTGGAACTTTTCAAGATAAACTAGGACTTCGGTGAATTTCTTCAGCATCTCAAGTAGCTCGCGGTCAGTATAGTTCTTTGATAGTTTACTCCGAGAAGAAATATCATCTTGCAATGATCCTTCGATCCCTTCGAAAAAGATCTGGAAGCTATCATTATCCAGCTTTTCGTAGCCTAAGACCTTCAGTAGATTAGGGTGCGGGAGCACCAAGAGTTTGTCTAAAACGCCGAGCTCTTCAGGTGTGTATTCGGATGTGTTGACTACTTTTCTAATGATGAAGGTCTCGTTGAATTTGTGCTGATAAAGATCGTAATCGCCTAGAAAAGGAGCACTAAGACTGGTGGTTTGCCGATAATTGAGTAAGAGGGCAGGGACTTGCTGGAGGATTTGGTAATGCATCATTATTTACAAACAGAATAATTAGTCATGTAATATAATTTTATTTGATTAATTGGTCAGTTAGGTCGTATCAGAACAAACTTATTAATCACATTTCTGCGAAGGATCTGTTCGTGTAATTGAGTTGAGAAATTGTTTACATCTCTTTTATTTGTGAATTCAAATGAGAGAAGGGAGATAAATGATTCATTTAAAAAATATCTTCTCATTAGAGCTGAAATAAGAAAAATTCAATTAATTTATTCACATCTCAAATACTTCATGTGAAAAAATCAGTATTTAAGCTGACCTGTTTTTCTCTAAAATCGCTTGTACGAATTCTAAGATCAAGGCAATAACTATTTACTATTCGATGAATGTTTTTCGAACATCCCGATAAAATTAACAAAATGGCTCTCCACAAAGTGTTATTCAGCCAGCCCATTGCCCTTGGTCTTTAAAACCAAAAAAGCTTACACATTTTTAATTTCTATCCATCAATTCGCAACGAGTTCGACGAGATTGAGTTCTTTCCTTCGATTTCTGATTGAGAGAGAGAGATGATTTCTCCCATCAAATAAAAAAGCCGTAGTAAAAATCTTCTCAACTTTTTCAGAGAAGAATTGAAAGAGGCGGAGTAGCAACTATTAATTCATTGAAACTTGCATAACTATGACGAAAAATACCAAAATCGAAATAATTCTCAAGATTCAGCGGATTTCAATTAAAATTAATTTTAGATTCTTCCATTAGGATATTTTCCCATCCCAACTCCCAACTGTAATGGGTAACTCGCAAACATCTGATAAAAAGAAAAAGGTATTGATCATCGGAGCAAGCTTCGGAGGGTTCCATGCCTACATGAACTTAGCTAAGCAATTCGACGTATATGTCGTCGACTCGAAAGATTTCTTTGAATACACACCAGGCATCCATTTCTCCCTGGTCTCAAACCGCTCACATGACCGCCTCTGCCTCAAATACGAAGATTCTATCATCAGAACTGGCCGCTTTATTTTCGGCAAGGTTGTGGAACTCCAAGCCAATTCAGCTATCATCAAAACACCCACAGAGACACTCACTCTCGAATTCGACTTCTGTTTAATTACCACTGGTTCTAAATACCCCTCTCCTACAAAACCCTCTTTCGAACTTACCACTCTCGCCCAACGCCGCGAGCAAGTTAAGCAAGTACGAGAGCAAATAGCTCGTGCAAAGTCTGTCTTAGTGAAAGGCGCTGGCATTGCCGGCGTTGAATTTGCTGGAGAACTAGCAGTGCGAGGGAAGAAAGTCGTCTTATCATCCCGGGATGGCGAAATCCTAAAGAGACTTTCGCGAAAAGCTCAAAACACAGCTAAAGCCCACCTCCAGCGGATTGGAGTCACTATTGTAAACGCTTCGAAAGCAGCTGAGATGGAAAAGAACTCTGAGTTCGATCTTGTGTATGACTGCACAGGGAATACTTTTCCAATTGAGGATAACATTCTCAATAAGTATTTCAGAGAGTGCAGAGATGACTTGGGGAGAGTGAGAGTGAACCAATATATGCAAATTTGCGACCAGAGCTATGCGGCGCCGGTTCCACATATTTTTGCGGCAGGAGATGGATGCTTGACAATGGCAAACGAAGACAAGTCAGTTCTGCCTTTAAGACAAGCGGTAGGTGCTGCTACGGACAATATCAAAGAGATTGCATTGAAAAAGCGTGGAACGCTTAAACTGAAGGAGTTTCCAAGGGACAAAAAGAAGTTGTTGTCGGTCGCTGTGGTGAGTATGGGAAATAAATCGATGATTGTGTTTATGAAGCTGGTTATCCTTCTGAGCGTCATCACATACTTCAAATATCTCGTTCAGACGGTCTACATGTTCATCTTCAAGGGGAAGAAGAGATCCAAGAAGCTTCAAGCCTAAATGCATAAATTTCCAGGTTAGAAGATTTTAAACAATTCTTGCAAAAAAGTTTGAATTTGTTTTAGTACAACTAATTCAATAGAGTTAAATAAGAGCGTAGCGTCACCTCAGTTCATCTAAAAACCTTTGAATGTTGGAGTAAAATCTTACTTGATCCAATTAAAATAAAAATCTCCCAAAAATCTGCACTTCACAAATTCTCCAATCAAACTTAATGCAAGCGATAGAATGATAATCACAAGTAAACCAACAATCAACCTATATGAACTTTCGTATCACAGGCAAATAAATTATAAATAGCCCTTCAAAGAAAAGCCTCGGACGTTCTACTACTTATTCTTAATTTCTCGAAATTCGTAGAATTTGCTTCCAATATTTACAAGCTGAGGAAAATTACTGACTAACAGTGCTTTTGCTTTCAAATTTCCGAGAAATGACCCTCTTTTCACCTGATGCAATTCTGGGTGATCGGACGTTACTGAGGTGCCTTCGATGTAAAACCAGTGCATTGTAAGTATTTCAAATTTCAAATAACCAAAATAACGAGAGGTTTTTCTCTTGCCTGTAACACTAATATCGCATGGACTGTCTCCAATAGAGAAAGTATCTTTCTCTGAACTCGGGATCAGCAAATAAAATTGCTCCTTCCTTCCTTGTCCCAATGTAACACGGCAGATAAGATATGGACGATTTGGACTCAATGAGAGATTGGACTCACTGCATTGTACAGGGTATAGCCCTTTGGAGAGAGGTTCATTGAAATTTCCTTGGACTACCATTTTGTGCATCTCAATTGTGTGACTGTAATGCGAACATATTTCGTCTCCTTCCTCTAACACTATCCTTGTATTCTGAGGGATTGGTAATCGCATAGGTAAAGTACTAACAATTTCGATTGGATCAGGCCCACAATATTCGTGAATTAATGTTATTGGATCATAATTCCACTTCTTCTCTAAAAATGCTGACCATGTTGGAACTGAAAATAACTTGAAATTTGGTTTAATAGTGACGACATCCAGATTTTGAATTAAAAGAGGAATTCTGTCTTCAGTTTTATCACTTAATTGACACTTTTGTCCGATATTCTTATCAGCATTGTTGTTACACTTCTGATGAGCCGGTGACTTGAATGTCAAAGCCTCTTCGCCATCATGTTGGTAATCTCCGTAAAGTAGTTGTTGGCCTATGGCTTCAAACGTTCTGGAGGGTTGGTCTATCTCACCGACTTGATGCGATTCTGGCTGTGAGTCTATCTCAATGGTTTTTTCTTCAGAGAAACTATTCTTTTCTGTCGGACTTTTATTGGGACATTCTTTTCTATAGATTTGTTGCTGTCTTCCGATTTGATTTATAGAACTTGGCAACAACTCCATCAAGCTGTCACTCGTTGGATGAGCTATGGAAGGAGTATTGTCGAGGAATTCAACTTTTAGAGCGAAATTTTGAAAGAGTTGCGAGGTGGAAGTTACAAGCCGGTTTAGATTTTTCATAAGAATGATGAAAAGACTAGTGGTGGTGGTACTGGTCTCATTTATATCGAATGCAATGTCAGCAAGGGATTGCTTCGACTTTAATATGCCCACAAACTTATGAAGGTGAGTTTGAGGATTGAATTTGAAATCCTGAAGTGAGGCATTCCCATTATCGCTTACCTGAATAATATATGCATGTTTCTCAGCCAAATCAATTTTTCTCGTATTACAATCACCTCCGAGGATGGGCAAAATCCTAATGACCACAATAAGCTAATAAATATCAAAATTTGACCTTTTCACAACTTTGTCGATCCGTTTTGATCTGATTTTATGGACTTTTCCAGATTTTGAGTAATCATCTTCTTGGATACCTAACTCAAGAGGTGGATATTGACTAGTGAAATCTTTCAACAAGAGCATTCAGCACAAATCTTACTGCTGGATTGGTCGCACTGTGTTTTGAACCGAGCAACAAAAAACATCAAAATCATCAAAATCGAATCCCTCGTCATTCATCTTCGATTTTTTTTTCTGATATATGATTTATGTTAATTATCGCTGTGTAAGTAAGTTATGTCAAGCCTAACATAATAGTCAGATGGCTTCTTAAGAATATTTCTATACTGAATATGGTATTATTTTAAGAAAAACTTTTTGAAGAGGCTTGCTGAATGTAGATAAGTTCTGATAATTATACTTCACTCATCGAAGACAGTAGCTGACTCTTAGTGAAATTTCATCAAGTTTCAAACTGTGTCTAGATAGATGGTACGAAAAATAAAAAAGATTTGGTTTTTTGTTCGTTGTGTTTGGGAAGCATTTCTTGAAGGTTATTAAGTTTCACTACGAAACAACCCAACAATCTTTAACAGCACGAAATTCATTTCTTGCACACACAATTATCTGAGTTTATAGAGCTGATTCGGTAATATTGTGGAACTCAGTACAGAATTTTTCTTTTCAAGTAAAATCCTCAAATTAATTGTTCCTTAGGAATTCAGAATTATCAAGCAATAAATGTTGTTTAGAAAAGATCTTATGAAAGATCTGAAAATAGTCAAGTCGCTTTGTTATCTTGTCCCTACCCAAGATCTGAAGGTAGATTGGTTGGAAAAATTAGATTTAGTTTATATTCTTTTCCAGAAAATCACACAAAGACATAGGAATCTCGTCCTCTTTACTAAATGATTTACTAAAATAACACCCATTACCTCTGACATACAACGGCGGTAAATAAGAGATGCGTTTTTAGAAATGCATGCTTAAATTTCAATTATTTTCATGTGTTCGAGATATCTTCTTAAACCTTTTTTATATTTTTACATGCTTTCGATCAAAGCCTTGCAACTCTTCACTGCCCATCCCATTGACACCAGGATCAATTGAGTAGACATCAATGCCAGGTTGTCATTCACAGGACCGACAATTACTGCTATTGGTGGGACGCTATTGCTCAATCTATGCGGGGTGGCAAGATATATGCTCACCCGACGAAATTCACACTAAGAGAGGCAAAAGAGATCCAAAGCTTAATCAAATAACCCAACTTGGCAAAATGCAACTCAGAAAACAGTTAAGAATTGTGCCAGTAATGGAAAGCGGGTTTGTATTACAGCGTTTGCCAATTAGAATACTGACTATGCAGCCATTTACACTCAGGAGGAGCAACAGATGAAAATGAGTGCATGAAAAAGTTAATCTTGACGACGTCAACTAATTTTTTCTTGAATTATCAATTTATTAAAAGTGAACGTGTACAAATAACGATGCGCATCTACCTAGTAGAATAGTTTGATAACATCGAGCACCTTTATGAAAATGATAGCCTTTCTTTATTAATGAGTTAATCCGATCATGGAAATACTATGTCAATAGCAGACTCACTCATATCTCGTCGCAACAAGGAGGAAGATGAATGAAATTTTGAATCGAGGAAGAACGATTCCTGAGATCATAATGCTCGAAGGGACTATTATTTCCCCGGCATTATGATATCATTTATTTCCTAAAACGAACATCTCTAGCTGAGAAATTGAATTGTCGGTGATAAAAATAGCCTTCAAAATTAGCTCGTCAAAAAATTTAAAATTGAATATCGTAAGAACTTAACTGAGAAAGGCCGAAGAGGCCCTAAAAAGAGAGTTTTTTCAGATTTTCAACTTGTAGTTACTTCGATTATAAGATCTCAAGGAGTAGGATTTGAACTCTGTAATTTAAGAGAAAATGTTTGCATAATAGTTTAATCCTTCGTTAATTATGACTAACAACACAAAATATTTGGTTTGCAAGTCACGGAAGCTAATGCAAAGTGCCGATGAACAAATGAAAATGTAGCAGTTTAGATTTGCAGGATTCTAGCCTAGAATGAGTCGATCAGAGCTTATTTCTCTTGGATGCGTTCAAGAGTGACCGAATAATTTAAGAGGATAATTAAATAAAAACTGAAAAAATGAAAGTTGTAGCTTTAATAGTCATCTTAGGTCTTTGCACCATTGTCTGCTATGGTGACACGCCAATCTTAGTGGATCAGTCCAACGCCATATCAAATTCATTGTTGAATAGCACACCAGCAAAAGTATATGACGCAGCAAATCAAACTGATGCTGAAATTTTTAACCAAAATGCTCTTACAACTGTCCTTGGCTCTCCCACTGGTGTTCCTTTTGAAAATGTTGTCTTCGGTCCTGGCACCACTAATGACACTGCTTATGTCTATGGTTATACTGTTGTCGGCGACAAACTTGAGAAAATCTACAGAAGAATTTTGAACGCTACCATTATTGCTTGGGGCAATGACTCCACGATGGCCTACGTTCGACACACTCATGAAATCACATTTAATACCCCAGCTTCTGATTACAAAACAGCTGTTGCTCCTGGCTATCTTGCCATTTTGTCAACAGGTTCTGACGGAGGCTCTCCAGCTAATGAACAAGTGTATCTCAATATCATAAGCTCAGGTGCTTCTGAAAAGAAGCTCACCTCAACTTCAGATGTTCAGGCTGATGGCAGTTCAATCCCTGCCGTCGGGCAAGCCTGTACTTCTACCACTTTTGGTATTGGAAACATTTGGTACGATATCGGTGCA
>ENA-UOTZ01000640-UOTZ01000640.1-compost-metagenome-genome-assembly--contig:-NODE-640-length-28995-cov-14.662183_pt1 | contig 28995 bp, 27 predicted proteins | sample MGYA00238144_ERZ746983 | MGnify/ENA primary metagenome ERZ746983 (study PRJEB28759, sample SAMN06268863) | compost metagenome | isolation source: single cell | place: USA: California, Emeryville, Joint... | reverse complement strand
CTTTTTAGGATGTAGAATAAAACATCAAATGGAAAGCGATTTGACATTCATCTTCAAAATTGAAATTTTGGTTGTAAAGTGCTTAAATAACAGTTAGAGATCAGTCTTTATCAAAATATAGCAGACTATCAGAAGAATTATTGGACAGAGGAAATTCAATATGTAAATCCTTCAGAAAGTTTGGAAGTAAGAGCCCTATACCTTTTTTTTCATTCTCAGTAGGTACACTTTACAATGCTAGATGAATTTTTGATGATATGGTTAGAGCGAGGATTGTGAAAAGTTCTAATTAGACCTAAATTCAATATCAAAAGGCACATGAATTAAAAAATTCATATTAATTGAGCATAATTGAGTGAACAGAGGTCCCTATCATAAACTAAAGACACTCAAGATAAAAGGGTAACATAAATACCTCATCTTTTATATCTTTACTCTATCATTTTCTAAAAATTTGCACGTGTTTTAAAAGCGGTTCTCCATTTTTTTCCTTCAGGGTTTAGATGATCTAATTTTATCGCAAAAGCATCTTCGATTACTGACTCTAAACCCGCATCTTTTATCTTGATTCCTGCATCTGTTTTAACCAATTCTCCAAGCTCATCAACAGTCGAAGACTTCTTAACTCTCCTAATAAAAGCGATGTTTGAAGAGTTTTTCCAAGAGATATAAGGAGCCTCTTTAGTTTGAATCAAATAAATATCAATAGTGTCTTTCTCTACGTGATTAAGAATACCACAGCTTGCATCATCCTTTAACAGCACGCCGTTATATATGAGTCGTTGGTGTTCTATTGGAATACTCAATTTCTTTGAAATCTCTTTCTTCAAATCATACATCTTCTTGTCATTATTAAGCGAAATTTCCAGTAGTGTTGTCTCCATATCCATTGTGTGAACTCTCACTCTTACAGGTTGCAAGATATTCTTTTGACTTTCAATCTGGCCAATCTTATTTTCAATCCGGCCAACCTCCTTTGATAAATCATTATTTTTTGGGACTTTTTTTATGAGAGTTATCGCTGTTTCATCCTGAATCCCATAGTCGAAGAGAGTTTTATCTTCCTCATCCAATACTCTTCCAGCATGCAATAAGATCTGCATCACTCGGTCTGATTCTATAATCACATGGGACAGGGTTCTTATCTTTTTCATAATATTTTACAGTGGCTGTTATGAAAGGCTCATTTGATATTTGGATGATTTTCCTCATGTTGAGGTTTAATTCATCCAATGACTTGCTTCCTTCTAGCTCACTACCCTCTAGGCTCACCGAGTATGAATCCATCTTGGAAGTTTGGCTCCTCGGAAGAACTTTTCTCATGAAGTCATCGACGGTAGTCGAGCCAAAAACCTTTTCAGTGTAGATAGGACCATTATCTATCTAATATCGCACTTCTTTCTCGTTTGCTTTCAGATGAAGCTCGTAAGCGCCAGCCACAATGCATTTCGAAAGACGTATGTCATCATTGTTCAGGAGAGTTGCTCCGATGTGAAGTTTTTGATCTTTGATAGGAATCCCAAAGTCTTGTCTTATTTTGATTTTCAGGTCTCTAATGGTATCACTTGCCTTTAAATCATAGTCATGAGACGAACCTTTGTAGATTAGTATGAGCTCGGACATTGAATTCAACCAAGCAAAGCGTCAAAAACGAACTTCAATTTTATATTGCTTACGATAACTTGGTTTCGCTTTATTTCTTGGCTACGAGCCTAGAAATCAAAGCACTGTGGATTATTACTGATTTTACTAGAAATAGCTCCACAGTTATATCGACTAAGGTCGTTATTTGGTTACGTTTCTCAGACGCTAGCAATAGTACTCTAATGCGAAAATGAATACATAGTCAATCGCCTATAATCAGAAATTTTGTAATTGCATTATCTTGAATATTGGTATGAAATTTTTAGTTAGCTTCTCTACTTGCGAATTAATAGCTTTCTGAAAAGCAGGTTCTGAACACACATGCAAGTTCCTGTTCGCAATAGTTGAACTCGAACATCTTCTGTATTTTCACTACCAAGAGTCTGTGAATCTCTCGATCGGCTGCTTTAGAATTTAGATGGTGTATATGTGTGTGAGGGTTTCTCAATAACGGCGCTGAAGATCATGTTAAAATTTGTGCTCTCTAACTACTAATAAGATCACTTGATTTCCGAGTCCAATTCTAACAAAAAATGTTTTATTTTTAATTCGGAAAAATATACATATTATATATTGGAATAATGAGTGGAGATGCTCTTAAATAGGCAAGCATTCCAATTTTGCTGAATGAAAGCTCTCCAGAATGTTCTTGGCGATGGGGCTGTCTCTTTCTCTACACCTTGCTAGGCAAGTTGGAATCGTCGTGTTAAAAACTTTTCTTGATCGCAATCGCAGTTTCTATTGTTTGGTAGAGCTGTCGAAAAGCCGGAGGAAAAGTCTTTCTCACCCACATGATACCAAGCGAGTATTCATGTAACTTGTGTTAGAAATATCCAAAAGAATAACTGCTTTGAAATTCGTATTCAAAAAAATGAATACTCTGAGAAAAAAGAATCAACAACCATCTATATAGATATAGCTCAATAACTTTCAAAATAAGCGCCAGCTAGAAGAAATATAAAGAACGTTATCACTATCTTCTGGTTAATATCGCTGGGCTTAATATAATCTGTCTGAGCTGCTGGGAGTATTCATAGATTTTTGAAGAGAAAACAAACTCAAGCTAGTTAAAGCATTCATGTTTGAAAGGTTGGAGCCGATTTCGGCGCTTATTTTTACAAATTTTTCAAATTATACATCATGAAGCAAATGAAGGAGCGGTTCTTAGGATTGGTTTTATTAAATCGTCTTACAGAGCAATGTAGTTGTAAGAAAATATATCACCTTTAGAAGCCCGAATGAATTACCTTTGCAAATAGCAATGCAATTCATTCAATAGCAACATAATTCAAGTTTCTCAAGATTCAAAACAGTTTTGCCTATAAGGAAAGTAAATTCAAGCCTAGGTATCATGTTATCGCCTCTCAAACCATCCAGTAGAACTAACTTTTCTTTTTTCAGAAGATGTTATTTATAAGCTGCAATCGGTTTATCTTTAATTAACTTTGATTTAGTTATTGAAAAATAAAATCGATTGGCAACTTAGATCCAAACGTGAATTCGCCAAAAGGTTTTAGGGAACATTGAATCGGGCAATCCTCAGTCTCTATTCAGACTCTTTTATAATGTCGAGCTCGATCTGAACAATCAAAACGTGAATAGTAATGATAGCCAGCTCAAATCAACTCATCAGACTCTATTTTACTGCTCTAAGGCTCTCATTGTTCGAGGTCTCCCTTGATTGAAGATTTTTTTGCTTTTCTGATTTTTGTAGTTGTCAATTGAAGCCGAAGCTCGTGATAACACGAAGGCTTCAGCTTCAAATGCAGGGAAATTTGAATCAATTTGAGTCCAATGATTTTAATAATTCGAATTTTCAAAGCTTCTATCAAATGTACTTCGGTGATTTATTTTCTTTTATTTGCGAAATAACTCCCATTCTCGACCCAATTAAAGGTATTTTTGTGGACCTCAGGGCCATCGATCTTGATTATTAATTAATTATAACAGAGTATTCAAAAAAATTATAAATGAATCTAAAAGAATTTAATTAATTCAAATCTAAACTGTTTGCAAGCATGCGCTTCACCCTAAAAGCGAGTTTCTTTATTGTTTCTATCAGGACCTCCCCAAAAATTAATTAGGTTCGAATACAAACGCAGAGTAAATTGTTTGGATACGAGCTCTTAAATATTAGCTTCGAGCCTTCGCTAACCGTGTTGGATCCATTGATAAATCAAAAGCAAAACACCAGTAGACCGGAGCTACAAAGACTGAAATACTTCTGTAGAAATGGCAATGACTCATATCCAGTATCAAGATCACCTTTATCATCATTTGCTCTGAGAAGTCTCTTAGCGTATGGATATAATTTTTAAAATAGTCTGAACAAAGTTCAAAATTTAAAAAGAAATCGTAATCTTTTAGTAATAGAACAAATGATCGTTAATAGCAGCAACCAGATGTTGAGTAAAAGTAAGCTGAGATAGATTCTTTAAGCTGCTCGCTATGAAGTCTCTTAAAACACCTGGAATTGATGTTGTTTTATCTTTGAAATAATAATCGACTGAAAGGAAGTCCGCAGAGGAAATCTCCATTGGAATCAAACTCTATTGAGAAGATTGAAGGGGATGCAAGCCGGTAAGCCCTTGAAGCCTTTAAATTTAAGAAAGTCGAAAATTTCAGTCTGAAGTAACAATGAAAATTATTGACAGAAGCTAAAATTGATGTTAATCGAGCAAAAGCAATTTAAAAATGCTGTTGCAAATTATAAAAACATCGATTTCTTCTAATAATAGACAAACGCAAACAGAATAGTTCTAAATTAATTTCTTTGGAAAGTAAAAAAAAAGAAATTAAAACACAAAGCACTAATACAAATAAAAAGACTATACTAAAAGAAAATAAAATCCATGAGGAACGAGTTTTTCAGTTGGGCAATATTCATCACGCTATTTTTCAAAGCTGTTGCGGACTGTACAAACGATAAGTTCTGTACTGATTGCTCCTCGAACGGGACTTGTTCTCTTTGCACGGATAATCTTGAAGAAGCCAGTCGTTTTCGAATATTGCAACCAAATGGCACATGCTTTGCTTATGGTCCGATGGATTCAGACCATCTCTGGCAAAGTGTTGGAACTGTGAACATGTCAAGTACGATCTCTAATTTCCAATCCGATGAGGAAAATGATTAATTCAATTTAGTTTGTAATCCAGGATGTGCAACATGTACTTCGAGCGGCGTTTGCACTGCCTGCGAAAAAATAGCAAGAAGAGCTAACAAATACAGTCAATTTGTCATAACTTGTAATCTTTTCAATGCTGACTCCTTCCAAACCTCTGCTTTATAGATCAAGGAAGTACTCATTGCACACATGATTGTGGACTATTTCCAGGCTATTTCTCGGGATCTAGTACTAGTACTACTTGCGTTGCCTGTCCAGCCAACTGCTTCAACTGCACCAGCGCATCTCTTTGCCAAGACTGCTCATACAGCATCCCCAGGTTCAATGGTTTGACCAACAGATTCAATTCGGATTTTTTAAAAGGGACTCTTGGCACTGGTTATCTCACTTGCGATCCGTCAGGTATCCTCCACATTTGTTTACCGAGTTCAGCATGACATGATTTCTTGTTTTTGCAACTAGCCACTAGATCGGATGTTTTGGCGACATACAGCTACTTCTTGACTCCAGATTCGGTTACTTGCGGTTCTTCATGTGCGGGAACATTGAGCGAGCCATTTGGTGACATCAATGATATTCTTGTGAATGTAATACTTCAATTCAATGGCTAAAAGATTGTAAATTCAACTCTAAATAGCTGGTTGACGAAAACGGAGCCGATATTTACAGCAAAGCCGAGGTCAAAGTCAGTATCTATCTGCTGAAAGGAACCGTCAACCAAGAGCATTACTGGGTGTTCAATTCAGAGCTTCCTGATCATGTAATCAAGGTTTTTAACCGCGTTTCTGCCCAAGTGAAGATACAGGCTGCTATTTACTCAGCCACAGGCTTATGCAATGATGCTACGATTTGTTATACGTTAAATAGTGCTGGTCAGCTACAAGAGAAGCCGTTGGTAATGTGGAAAAATCAGTATTTAAGGTTCTATGTGACCAGAAGCTTGACAATCTCAAATATTATTTTCGACGGCGCTGACATGGTCACATATTTGAACGCTTACACTCACAGTCAAGTCGCTGTCTTACATCCAAATTCAACAACACAAAAAGCACGGTTCTGTCTCCAAGCAAACGATTCCTCTTCAAACTGGACTCTCATTCCAAATCCAGATTATCCTCAAAGTAAATTAAAATTCTCTTTGGCTTTTCTTCATCTTGTATCAATAATAGACCAGCTCTGTTCATTCCCAACAGCTTACGATAATAGGACGCAAATACCCTTTCCTGCAGAGTTCGTCAACGAAATGGCTGAGGGCTCGCTCTTCAATATGAGTTTTCTGAGCGACTACGCTAATGCTGCTATTCCAACTATCCTGCTCGACGTACTTTTTAATCTCTGATATCTTTATTTAACAACAAACACAGGGTTGTGAGTTCAGAAATTTTTGGTTTATGCCCAAAGCAAAGGCTTTCATTTCGATGAATCTATGGGGCTCGAAGGTGACCATTAACAACACAATATTCAGGAATTTTCTCTTCCCAAGTGGAATCATCACGAATACATTCCACATTTTTCATAAATTCTTCGTGCAAAATTTTAATATGCATGATCAGGCATCCGTTTTCTCCTGCCGCAACCTGAATTCATCATTCGGCGACTGTCACTCGATAAACATTACAAACTCGGTGTTTGAAGGATACAATGCGCAAAGTATTTCGTTTTATATTCCTTCTGTTTCTTCGACAGGAATAAACGCGTTCACTCCCTTTGCAGGAGTTGAAGCTTTCATTCTTCGAGTGAGGAGTCTTGATGGGCCAATAACTATAAAGGGTTCAACTTTTAGCAAAATGATTACGTTGAAAAGAGACTCTCAAACGTACTACCCTACTGGGACTAGTTATAAAGCTTTTTGCGTTTCATCCCGCGCCTTTCTGACGAACAATTTACCGTCTATAGAGAACGTTGCACGATATATCAGAAAAATAAATTACCTTTTCAAACAGCTATCATCAACAACGATTACCTTAAATCTCGCACTATCGCTGAGTTCTTGTTTTGATATCAGAAACCTTCAGAAAGGACTCGTCCTTTATCAAAATACCTTTGAAAGCATCTATGGTGTCGCAGGACCAGTCCTTCACCTATACGGATTCGAAAATACTCTGAGTAACTACCATCACCTCATCGAAACTAAATAAATCATTGACATAGGTTACCCTATTATCATTGATAGTAACATTATCAAAAATAATCAGGCTGTTGAGTATGCAACTGCATTCTACATCGGAAAGACGAAGTCGGACTATTCTCAGCTAGGATGTGATGGTAAAAAGCCTTCATTAAGTGATGGATCCGCCTAATCTTTCTAATCATAGGCATTTTCATAAATAATAATACAATCTCACAAAATGTGGGATGCGCAAACACTGCCGGAACAGCGTTGGTATTGTGTGATACTGATCCTTTACTTACGAATAGCCCGCTCAATGCTTCAACTGGGTTCTACCCAACACACAATGATAGTTTTTATTATCACTTTACAAGAAACCAAAATGGAGATTACCATCCTTACACCCAGAAATTATCAACTGCATTATTCAATACGTTGAAAAATAACCAAAGTAATCCTCCCCCCATTTTAATTCTTTCTCATCTCAATTTTCTCCACTCTTCAGTTGCCAATGTCAGTTACCTTCATCCTTATCGTGAAGGTTATGCTTTTATTGCCAATGGTATCACAGTGACCAATAATGTCTTCGAGGAGAATGTTGCTTGGTTGAGTTCAGGTATCATAAGCCAAGGCTCATATCGAGCGACTTTCGATCATAACTCGTTCATAAATGGCTCGGTATTTAACCCGGATGCTCTTCTTGGAAGTACTTGGGCCAAGAGTCCTGTCTCAGCTATTCTGGGGTTACCAATGGACCCTGAGCTCTTTGTAGATTCCGTCGAGGGAGTAACGTCGCAGTCTCCCTTGTTTGTCAAAATGGCAAATCAAGTTCAGATTACTAACTGCGTATTTGATGGCAACAAAGGCTCAAGCTCTGGTGATTACTGGATAGGATCAGCCATAACACTTGCCAGCCTCATCGGGATGAGTTCTCCTTTGATAAAGAACTGTAAGTTCCAAAATCATATCGGACTATGGAATCAAAGCACGATTTCGTCAACTTCAATTTACTTTGGAATTTATTTGACTCAAAACACGGAGCCTTTGATAACGGTGAGTTTTTACGGAGGAAATTACGAGTTCAATTATACAAATAATCCGAATTCGACGTCACAATACCACGAAGACTATATTGCGAATGCCACAGTTATTCTCGATTCTTGCGAGTTTATCAATAACACTTTTAATCAGACTTCTTCTTCCTATTGGATTAGCCACTCACTTTATGCAAACCACTCGTTTATTGTCAAAGGGTTCGTAATCAACGAAACTATCGACTATACTTCCTACTCATCACCTGGTGCGACCCTTTCGACTAATTTCTACCCAAACTATAATCCAGAGGGGTATCCACTCCAAAAGTTGTTCTTAACCATTCAGAACTCTCAATTTATCAGCAATACCGTCTACTCTCCACAGCCCCTATTCGCAAACACCATATTCGACCAGATCACGATCACCAATTCGATTTTCGAAGGGAACACCATCGCAACTATAGATGAGACAGCCATAATGAACAATAATACCGCCATGTTCGTGTTGAGTAACGATAACACATATCGACAGTCCAAAGATTACCAACAGATCCTCATTACTGATTCTCAATTCATCAATAACAGTGGACCTGTGCTATTCACGAATTACACAGCCTCCAAAGAAAGCGAAAGCCTTAATACGATGATATTGCTGCAAAATCTAAGCTTCTCTGACCATACTTCAAGGCTCCCCTTGTTCTTCTTTAAGAAATTTTCCAAAGCGAATATCAGTTCCGTCTATCTCAACAACACAAGCGTCAAAAATCCCGTTTTCGTCCTGACAAATATTACTACTCCTTTCCTCGCCTTAGACAATATCACAATAGACGGAGTAGACAACCTCCAACTACAAGCCACAGATTCTTTCGCGATTTTCCAGAATCAAGGCTGGTATTCTCTCTGTTTAGCTCTTCAAAATATTTCGAATATCACAGTCGCAAATATCTCCTGCTTAAATTCGAATTTCCACACTAACGGATTTTATTCAACGGAAACCATCGGCGCATGTGGTCACTTCAAGCATGTTTACTCAATTACGATTGATGGTTTTACTTGTTCTAGCGCCACATTCCAAGCTGAGCCTGATTTGATCTCTCAACAAGCTCTTTTCTTGATAGAGGGCACTTCCCAAACCCTTTCGTCAGTGAATTTTACGAACCTTATGCTTGCTTCTAATGATGTCTACCAAGGATTTGTCATCACGAACGCTTTGATCAATTTCGCATCCAACATTCGGATGGATTCGAACGCGTTTAGCTATATTGGAATTACACTTTCGATCTCATGTGAAGTGAATCTTACTGATGCTCAGGTTCTGAATAATGTGGGATCGTTCATTTCGAACCACGAAGGAATTCTGCGACTATCTGATTCCACTTTCGAGAACAACACCGCGCTTGAGAACACGATTGTCGAGTCATTTTATGGCTTATTGGAGATAAAAAATTGTACGGTAACAAGCAATATGGCAACCAGAGAAGGCGGGCTTTTCCGAGCAGGACAAGCGCCATTTATAATCCAAGACTCAATCTTTCAGAAAAACATTATGTCGAGAATCCTCATTTATTCGCTGAATTGTGATTTCAGCGTCACAAATTCGAGTTTCCTGCAGAATAAGGCTAATGCGACGACTGGGAATCTCGCAGTGTATCTCGGTTCTGCGACTATTGCGAATATAACTCACCAAGGTTGTTTAAGCGGTTCGTACACCAGCCGAGTCCAGGCCGATTTTCTGTACTCTTCTCATGCTGAAGTCACGTTAACTGACATAAACAGCTCATTCTCAGATGCTGCATACGGAGCAATCCTCCTTAACAGTGGGTCCAAAGTGACGATTAGTAACTCACAATTTTCGAACGGTACTGGAACGTATGCAGGAGCTATAGCAACCGGCGTGAGTCTGACACTGAATAACTGCAACTTTTCAGGGAATCAAGCCACACGTAGCAACATTGGAAGCGCAAGCAGCGTCTTAGCTTTGGAAGGAACTTCTTCTCTTTCTATTTCGGATATTCTTGTTGAAGATGCTGGCGGATACTCCATCAGTACCCCAAATATTTCCACGATTGTAGTGAGTTCTTCTGTTTTCCAAGGTTCAAGCTTCTCAAGCATGACGGGAGGCATCGAAATAATATCGGCAGATAGTATCAATCTAACGAATATTACTATTTCAGGAATGAATGCAACTCACGGGGGCGGCCTATATGTCACGAGCCCAGTTAACGACAACACACAGCTATACATCAATTCGGTAAATATATCGAATTGTACAGCAGAGGATGGAGGTGCTATGTACATCAAAGGAGTTGCTAACGCTTCCATTGAGAGTGTTATTCTGGATAGCAATCAAGCTTATTCAAGCAAGCCGAGTAAAGGGTATGGAGGCGGAATCTATTACAGCGCTACCTCAGTGAACCATATTTTCAAGATTGATTCGAGTGTTACGTTTTCGAATAATTTTGCATCGAAAGCAGGAGGGGCTCTCTATTACGACACTTATAAGGTTTCCTCTCTCGGAAACGCTGTGTTCGACAACAATTCCGCAACATATGGAAACGATATTGGTTCATATCCGATCTCCATTGGATTGATTGCTGCTCCAGACCCTCAACTTATCGAGGAATTTGTAAGGTTTGTTGACCCTTACTTGGATTACATATCAGAGGAAACCATTGCGAATCTGACAAAAGTGGGCAATGGTCGCTTGTTGGATGGAAGCCAACCATACTCCTTTACAAGCGGTGAAATCATGTTCCCTCCTCTGGTCTTCGCCTCCTACGACGAGTCCAATGGAATGGTTGGAAGCGACAATACGAGCACGATAACTGTTATTCCAGACCCAAATTTCCCTTGGAAAAATGGATCAGAACCGGTTTTCTTAAAAGGATCGACTTTCACTGCATTCAAGGGTCATTATATTATTTATCCATTGGCAATATCGTACCCACCAAATAATAGTCTCAGCCTGACATTCATCGGAAAGACATCCGCTCAAAAAGCTCAAGAGATCAACAGCACAGGTTTCTTAACATCTCTGACCTTGAATTTCCTCTCAAAGGAATGTCTCCAAGGACAGCGCATTACTCATGACAATATTTGCGTCACTTGCCCAGCAGGGTATTTCATCCCAGAGGTCAACACTAATGATGACTGCATCCACTGTCCTGAAGGCAAAGCAACGTGTCTTGGTGGAAACCTTGTCGGTCCTCAGACGAATTACTGGCGATACAACAGCGAATCTGCCGTATTCTATCCCTGTAAAAGCTACGGTGCCTGTCTAGGAAGCACAATCACAGATCCTGAGCTGAGAAAAACGGCATATTGTAAAGAGCTGTATAATGAAACTTTCTGTTTGACTGGTTGGTGTTCTGAAATGTATGGAGGGAACCTTTGCTCAATATGCAAAGACGGCTATTCATTAAGCAGTATGATGGAATCAGACTGCACGCCCTGCGTGAAGGATTGGTGGTTGTATGCAAAAACAGTGTTTTTTGGAACGCTAGCCATTCTTGTCGTCATGGCGATCGTCAGAGGAGCAATCATGGATGAAGACACCTATATCAAGAAGAAAGAAGCCGAGCTCAAAAATCCATCTCTGAGGAGGACAAAGACTCGCGCTACGACGAGAAAATCAAAATCAAGGTTGGAAACTTCACCAATAATGTCTCTGAGGAAAGGACCATTTGGATCATCAAAGTCTCGGGTAGGGCTAAGGCCCAAGATAGCTACTTTAAAAGATAAAATCGAAGCGGCAGTCTGGGACAAACTTCAGGCCAAAAAAATGATGAAAGCACAGCTTTTTGCAGAGCCCAGCCAAGAGTCACAAGGAATTCAGAAATCTGACCCTGATATTGATACCTTAGGAGGCTGCCTATCGCCAATCCCAAGGATCGAGAGTTCAATAACTCCTCAAAGGACGAACGAGGAAGACGGAGGAGCTAAGGTTCTTCTGAGGACTAAAAAGAATATGAGAGAAGAAACAGGGACTGTTAGCAAAGGCTTGGATTCTTCATCGGTGACAGAAATTATATTATCCAACTTCTCTCCTGCGAACCTTGAAAATTTGAGTAATTCGAAGTCCATAAATGATAACAAAGAGGAACCCGAGCACAACAAATCACCTGAGAAAAATAAATTTGGGATCGCGAGTAGTGAGCTTGTGCAGGGAGTCCAGGCCTTCAAATTTTTAAATTTAGGAGGTGATGAGGATGGTAAAGATGATCCTGAGGATCTCGATGAGGCTGAAGTTAATGATGATAGTCCAAAGAGTAACCTCCCGCGGAGAGCCAGTCCCAGTGATCGAGGTGAAACTGTTGATTCGCAGTTCTTCCAGCAAAAACTAAGCCGCGAAAGCAATGAAAAGAAAATGTCTTCACATCGAGAGCCTTCCTTTTCAAACTGCACTTCAAACGAAAGAGCGCTGAAAATTGAAGAGCTACCTTCCTTAAAACGAGAAAGTTCAAAGTTTTCAGATCCAAATTTTGTTAGAATTGGTAATCGCACTTTCTCGCGAGAGCAAATCCTCAATCGCTATTCAAAGAACGTAAACATGGTTTCATCTTACACCAAAATCCTCATAAACTTCATTCAAATGGTTGCTATTGTCCAGTCATATCAGCTAAACTGGCCGGAGGCCTTAGACACGTTCTTCCAGCAGTACGTTAAGGTTTATCTTGTGTTTCTCCAGTTCTTCAACTTGGACTGCTTGATGAAAGTGACGAATATTTCAACGCTGAACACTGATATGCCTGATATTTTCAAGAAAGTGCTTATTTATGCCTTCCTGCCGATAGTGCTCTCGCTCCTGGGGGTAATCTTCTGGTTTTTGACATTTGTCAGAAGGATAGCAAAGGAAAAAACAACAAAGCGCGCTCATCTAAAAGAGTGCATGTACACAAGAATGATAGTGACAACGATTATCATTTGCTTCTTTTTGCATTCCTCCATCATGCTGATTACGATTTCGACGCTTAAGTAAATGATTTTTCCCTCAAGTTCCTTGAACTTACATTTTTATGTTTCTATAGGTGCTTGAATTTCGGAACTTCAGAAGAGCCAAGACGCTACATGGAAAGAGACTTATCGCTGAAGTGCTGGGGCGAAGTGCACAGAAAATGGGTGTATTATATCACAGTTCCTTGTCTTCTGTTTTGGGGGTTCTTGGTGCCGGGGTTCGTGCTTTTTATTTTGTGTAAAAACCGCGGGGATCTGTTCAAATACAAGATGAAGAGTCGGTACGGGTGGCTCTATGAAGGATATAACAAAGATAACTTTTACTGGGAGTTTTTGATCTCAGGCCGAAAAACCATACTAATATTCATTTCAGTTTTTCTCATTGACACCGACCAGACGATCGGGGTAATTCATCAATAACTTGAATGACTTGTTTATCATATGTTTGCTATAGGCAACCACGAGCTTTGCTGTCTTGATTATCTGCTACTTTTTACAGTACCACCAGAATCCGCATCGACGAAGGCCATTGAATAGGATGGAAAGGCATTCTCTTTTTGCTGTAGCTCTTATAATTTATTGCGGTCTCTTGTTCATGCTTGGTAACTCTTTGAATCTATATATTGAGCTTAAATTCAAATTAGAGCCTATTCCTACCTGGGGACGCTGGGTACTCTTTGCCATACTTGTGCTTGGGATTGCATACTTCATCATTTATTGGCTCACATGCTACGTCCCAGCTCAAATCAGATATTGCCTGAAAAACAAATGGCTGAGTAATTCAAAGCTTGGGTTCTGGCTGAGCAAAATTACGACAAGCTCAAACGGTGAGCATTCAGACGCTGAGTCATCTGCAAGTGATTCGGTTTCTTATGAAGATGAATCACCATCCCGCGGCGCTGACTCAAGGACATTTTCTAATTATTTTGGTGATAAGCAACAGTTGAAAGACTTCAAGGATAGCATTGATACAAATACCAACAAGACTGAGACCGCTCTAATGCAGGAAACTCTCGTAGAAGAAAGGAATCAGCAGCTTTTTAGGCGAGTCAGCCAAGATGGCACCGTAATTGCTTTAAGCCAATTCCGACAACGCTCGTTGGCGTATTCAATGACTTCACAGGTTGGAGTCGAATCGCCATTGAAGAGGATGACATATCAGCCAACTCTTGCCAAGATTCAAGAGGATAAAACCGAAAACCAATCCTATAGAATGTAATTTTTGTTAGTATGAACCTCTTTCTATTTCATCTTTATAAGGCCTCATGAAGAGCAAAAGGCATCTGAACCAAAATAAATACATTTTTTTATAACAAAAATGACTTCGAATTTAGTTTTTATAATTTGTTTCACTTTTACAATTCATTGTAAATCTTGTTTCTTCAAATTGATTTAGCTCTAATCTCTCTAGATTATATAGTCAAGTCTATTTCTGTTTCGCTTCTATTATAGATCCTAATAAATAAGATTCTTATTAGCAATAAAGAAATTTGTTACTCTGGAATTGGAATCAAACATTTAGTTTCTTAGCTCTTAAGTTTTATTTATTATTCATCTTACTTTCCTGAAGTAAATTCATTTGAAATTCTCTAATCTCAATGAAATATATAGATATATATGTTATTCACCTTTTGCTTCATTACAACTTTTTAGTTTAATCGTTCCTGGTTCGATACTATCCAATTCTACAGAGAATACGTCCTGAGTTATATTCGAATTCAAACCTCTCGACTCCTGCATCCGTCTTGACGAGCTCTCTAATTTCCTCAACAGACGCAGAAAGTTCAATCTTTCGAATGAAGACCGCTCTCTCGACATTTTTCCAGAATATATGAACGAGTCCTTCTTCTTCTGGTTGTATCAAATAGATATTTAATAAACCTTTCTCGGAATAGTTCAGAATAGGCTTCGTAGCTTCCATAATCACAAACAAGAAAAAAAGTGAAATTCGCATTTTATACTCACAAAAATTATATTCGAAGCCTTCTGTGTTTAGGGATTAAATTTAAATAATTAGCAATGTTAAAGTTTCATTAGCAGCATTACAATGCATTCTAATTATGAAGTTTATATGTGCAAATTAACTTTTAGTGGCGGAAATATTCAGGAAAAAAAAATAAGAGTAACCCAAATACAAATAGTAAAGTATCCCTTAATTAATCAGCATTAATTGAATCTTATTATATGAATGGAGTATATATTTAGGAGATGTCGCTCGAGGATGCTTCAGATAGAGACAATCCTTTAAGTGATCCATTGAATTTAAAGAAGCAAGTTTCACGGTTCGATCAAATAATGTGTCAAGCCTTAGTAACTTCATGGATCCTCTAGAATCCATAAAGAACACAGAATCAGTCGCCGGCGAGCACACAGACATCGCGTGAGGGTTCATGTCAACCTCTACCCTCACAACCTTTCTGCTCTCAACGTTATAGCATTCCAGATAATGAAAAAAGCGCGTATTTTCGTAATTCTTACAAGGGGCGTCTTCAAGCTCGCCGCTCTTGAAGATAACATACGAGAAATCCGACGTAGCACCTATGATCTTGTCAAAGCCATAAAGCAGATTGGTTCGGAGTTTATTCGCACTTATTACGTGTTCAATTTCATTTTTCTTCACATCAACGATCAATATCGCCATAAAGGCCGTGACTACTAACTTTTGCCTTATATTGCTAAAATAGAGGCCACGAGCCTGCCCATGAGGAACAAGAGAAATAAAACTCTTTCTTTTGCCGGTAGGGATGTCAATAATTGAGATCTGGTTGGTATAATCAGAGATATAGGCGCATCCATGCCGCTTATTGATCGCCAGTGAATGGAAATTGCCGGAATGCTTGTAAACAGAGACGATTTTCCTCAGGTCGGTTATGCTGTAAAACCACACGTTATGAGGGGCGTTTACTTGAGCAATTGCGATGTATGACCCGCTCTTGACCATATTAACCAGAGGGAATTTGTCACCGAGCACCTCGGCCACGTTTTTAATTAAAATTGCCTTGGACACATGAATGTCGTAGACGCAAAGAACCAAATGATGGCATTGAGATGATTTGGTGAAGCCACCTAGCAGTAGAAATCTTGGATTTGGGAGATGACGTATCCATAAAAGGTTGCTAATTGGAGATTTGTTGTTAGAGATGACGCGCTGGTGTTTGCTTGGGAGCGGGTGAGGAACTAGGTGCTTCGCGATCATATGTGAACTTTTCGAATATTTTTTGAAATTAGGAGTCACAAAATTATTTTATCGAAATTAAATCCTAATGGATCTGATGTTGTAAAGTAAAGTTTACAAAATTTGAGGAAGCTGTGAAATATTTTAATGGAAAGATGGAATGGATAAAGGAGGTATGTGATTTAGGGGTTGAGAGAGTGAGCTGGAAGTTTTATCTTTGGATTTCTTATAAAAAACTGGTTTTAAGCACAAATTTGTGGTTGGATTGATTCGTTAATTAACACACAAAAGTTAAAATGGACTTACTATCCAGATATTCTTATCGACACGAAGTATGGCATCGAGAATCATTTGTCCTGATTGATCAATAATATCTAAATGGAGTATTACCTTTCTCATCAAAAAATATGTCAGATTATATCGTGGAAGTCCAAAGTCATAAGTAATGGCAAATCTTCTGGAAAAGAGCCCTCTGCGTTCTAAAAAAAAGTATCTTCTGGAAAAATCCGTTGGACTGAGTTTTTCTTTGTGGAGATCAGGATTGATAATAACCCATGTTGGAAGAAGTAAGACAACCGTGCCAAATAACGATGGAACAGAACGTTGAAATAAGGAGCTGTAAAGTGGCATATGGGGTAATTACTACAAATGCTCTCATAAGAGAGAGAGGAAAAAAAAAAGAGAGAGAAGTACCATCTCATAATACTAATAAACGCTCATAAATATAATTTTATTTCGATCTCTTTTGATAAATATGAACTCTCTGAATTTAAGCATAATCATTATTCTTCTTGCCCTACGAAAATCTTTTCAAAACATAAACCAAATCAATTCAATAAATGTTTCAGCAGCTCCTCGAGCGTTTCAACCAATTACATTTCATGAAGTTTGTCTCCTATCTGCACGTATTTGATGATAAGAACCGGAAAATGAGTTGAATGGCTATCAAACTGTTCGTTAGTTAAAAAAACCCCTCGTCTTGCAATTAATTGGAGTTCACTCACTTCTGAGAAATAACACCAATAAGGAAAGAAAAAATCATACTCTGATACACTCTTAGATTGCTGCTTTTTCATCATGAGAATATAGTTGTTGGGACGTATATCGCTTACATTTTCATCGGTTGTTCAAGGGAGATTCCTATGCTAAACAGAGTTGCTTCAAGACCCAGAGATTTTGATGTCAATATGTTCCAGCTAGAATTTAATCATTTTTTCTTCATGTATTGTATAGGATGGGTCAATGAAATATCAGAAATCAAATTGCAAGGGCTTTAGTAGGGTTGCATCAAAGACAAGTAGAAAATCTCACTACGTTCGCAATGATTGACCAATCAAAATTGGAGAAGAGAAAGCAAAGTGGCTTTTTACAATTTACCCGTTGCTTGATGTGCTAAGGGGTCTTCTTCTCATTGATTTTAATATTTAGCTGTATGATCATCTAATCGCCACAATATTTTTTTAGTTTGATCATCAAGATTAGCCCTCTGCTCTATATCATTGATTCACTTAAATATCTTACTCACACTCGTTCTCTCTCACTCACTACTTGGAAATGTAATAGTTTCCATGTACCCTTCTCTTCCTCAACGGCATTCAATCAAATCAAATTTTGAGTCGTTGAATTATCTCAATTTGAATACCTTAATTATTTCAGCTTCTCTTCGTGTTACAGAACACCTTTTTCAAATCCATTAAAGAAAGAACTATATTATTTTTGTAGCATAAAAGTTATGAATTTACTGGGATATGTACTATTAATACCTCAAAGTACAATATGAAAGTCAACATATAATTACCATAGAATATGTGACTTAAAGAATTAATTGATTAAAAAGAAATAATCCGTAAAAAACTACTGTATCAAAGAAATGGTTTGAAAGTCTCAAACCAGAAAAAACTACACTGAAGAAGAACTTCGAAAGAAATGATATCATTCTCATGTTTTGTTTTGATTACGCTGACGTTGTTAATAATTTTCTTCGTGTCAACAACGATGATCCTGTTGTCGCAGAAAGAACTGGACTGCTTTCCTTATTTTCCGTAGAAATCGAGAGGACTCCAGCGAACGAGTTGAGCTGTTTTCTTGTAAAAATTGATAATGGCTTCTTTGGTTTGTTTTCAGGGAATACGATATCAACTGAGTTCTCATCCAAGAAAGTTTCAGCGTTAGCGTAGGCTGTTTCATAAGAGAAGACTGGGACTTCAGTACAAAGCGCAGAAGATTGGTTCATTTGCTGGTTAGAGAGCTCGAAAGAGAGATTAGCGATTCTGTTTTTTATTATAATTGATAGGAACTGAGCGATTTAATAACCTATAGTCAAGAACATTTGCATAAATTCAACAGTATTTCGAATTTATTCAGGGATTTCTCGTCAGCAACTAAACTCAAATCAAACGTTATAACCGATATCCCAGGGTTCAGGGATACCAAAGCCTTCCTCAAGAGACCATCAGATGAGAAAAGTGGAGGAGAAAATGAATACTAGGTCAGTTTGCAAATGAGGTAGGGTTTTTGTCCTCGATTTTAATCAAATGAAAGACTCTTAAATGTACCCACGACCGATACAATCTTTGGTATCGTTACTGAATTTACTTGCGTTGACCTATGAAAAATTTTCATTAGTAGACCTTTACTGAAAGCACACATTGTTCTAAAAATTTTTGAATTGGACCATCCGATATTACTAGGTGTTTGGGTTCTAGATCATTTTAGATTTTTCAAAATATAAGTGCGTGCTCTGGATAACTGATGTTTTTTTATTTAATTCTTTTATTTTTGCACTTGAATGTTCGAAGTGTTTTTGGAACAGGTTTATTTATTTACAGTGTTTTAATTTTTTGAATATGAACATCTGTGAATATTTCGAAGGAATAATTGATAATTAGGCGTTTTTTATGACAAAGGTGAGAGAGCAGAACAACCTTCCCTCAAAGGAGAAGCAGGCCTCTTATCGTGCAGAATTCGATTTCTCTCAAGTTTCCAAGGTTTCATGGCTCTTTTGTTTTGTATAATGAGTTCAAATGAATTCTCTGTGGAATATGGAATTATTCACTTTCAGTGGTTAATTTCATTCCTGAGGGAAGTATCTCGTGAAAAACCCGACTAGGTGCTTTTCGTGAGGTTTGAAGCGTCTGAGCACCTCGCCTGATGTTTTAGAAGCTTGGTTGGTTAATGAGCTTCGAAGCGTTTACTTATCGAAAGTCAGTAGAACGGCTTTCAGAACAATACATTAAAAGTTAATACCCGGGTTGGTAATTGATAATAATTCAAATTAAAGGTCAATTTTTCTGAGAATTGTTTATGCCAATACTTAGTTTTTTTATTACTTTCATGGTATCCTAAGGGACTCGATTTAGTATGCAAGTCGCAATGCCAATCTCTCTCTTCATAAGTCAGAGATTGTACTACTTTTCAATGGGAAATGGGGTCATTTTCTCTCTAAACTGATACTTTGCAATCATTTTCTCTACAATTTATGTTCGTGTTGCGTTGTAGCTCATACCAATAAAGTAAATGAATGGGATGGTGACTAAAGCTATAAACATTATTTCGCGACATTTTGTTTTTGCTTCCGTAAGCTTTCAGAAAGCTTGGAAGAGAAGTGGCAGATTGGAGAACATCATTTTACCCATACCGAGTTGTTTTCGATGGGAAAATTTGAGAGACATTTACTAAGTTGCAGAACCCTCGTCAGCTGATATACAGCTGTAAATCTTCTTTCGCAAAAGAATCTGTACTAGAAATTTTGAAAGAAGGTATATACTTGTGTGTTTTCCAGTTTGCAGTTGGCGCTTGCGGCTTCATTATCGTGTTCAGAGTTTTTTTAAAGTGTAAATAAGTTGCCAATAGTTCAAGTTCATTAACATTAGAATTCACATTTTAACAGGCGATTCAGTAATAGAAAAATGAGAATTTCTTCGAGGTCAAAAGAATTCCGCTTGAAATCAATGCCAATATGAAAATCTAACCCAAACAAAGCTCGCAAGGCGCTTAGGAAACGAAAATTGCTATAAGTTGAGAGGTTAACCTGGTACTGAAGAGAAATGAAAAAACTCACAGCTTTAATTGTTCGAGTAAATTTTGGAACAATTGCAATCTCAATTAAAAGATCAACTTGAAAAAAGTCAATTGTTCACAGCAAAAATCCTTGTAATTCCTTGTGATTTTCTGTCAGTTGCCTATTCCGCGCGGTGAATTCCACTGATCAATTAACAACTGAAGAGGCTTGTGGGTTTTTCATTTTTATCCATTGCATTGGAGGGTAATGATGATAAAATTTTACTATCCTTATCCTGTCGTTGACTTTGAACATTTTTACTAAATAGGGAGAGATTCCTAAATCAAACCCTCAACAACCAAAGTGTTTGTTTCTTAAGCAAAATTGAGGAATTTGTACTCTTGGATTTTGTATGAGATGAATAAAAATTATTCAGAGTGTGTGGGTTTTATTTTTACAAAGGACAGGAAATAATGAGCTGGACTCGGACGTTTCGGAAAGAAGAATTGAGGAGGATGGTCAAAGTGACCAATAAATCATCAAGTCTCTTGAATCTGCAAGAAGACGACATCCCGGTTACTCAAGACCGCAGGATGCTCTCCCCAAAATTTACAAAAAACAACAAATCAAGCAGACATTCAGAGCAATCATTCCTACCTGACACTCCAGGAAGCAAAGTACTTTGTGCAATAGAAATTATGTATTCATTTCATTATCTGGTTCCTAGTTGTTAGTCCCAGAGAATTTAGACACCGTTCCTCTCGAAATGCAACTCAAATATGCATTACGACCAATCACGAACCCAGTAAAAAATCAATCGCCTGAATTTCGATAAAATGCCTTCTTGCTTCAGACTCAAAAATTCGAATTATTGAAAAAGAAAGTTGAAGAAGCCGAGGAATCGCGCAGGCAAGAGGAAGAGGAAGAAGAAACTAAAAAACCGCTCTCATTGCCACCAATAAACGTTTCGAACGCCTCGATTTCTCAAAGAAGTATAATCTCTAATAAACACACCGATGCCACACCGGATGTCTCTAGAAGGCACATATCCTTGCTTAATGGTATCTAGATTTTCAATGTTTCAACCCTAACCCTGACAGGTTCGACGAATGACTCCATTATCTATGATCCAAGGAGCTCTGACAAACGTTCGTCTTTCAGGCGAAGTCAGCCCACACTAATTACTGCGCCAAAGCTAGACCCAGCTCTTTACCGCAAAAAAATCTCTAGTCATAAGAAGTCACTTAGCATGCTTTCACATGATCTAAATGATCAAGTGCAGCAATTAAAGGCTTCGTTAAATATTAATCTGAGTGACATCAAACCGAAGAAAAATATCACAAGTACAGTGTTTTGAAGGAGAATTATTGACTGATTTCGTAAATTATTCGCTCATTAGGCAAAATCCATGAATTGGGCGATGATGTGCTTGATGGAGCAAAAGAAGCCAAATTAATAATTGACAGCCGGCGGCCCTCAAGCAGCGAAGAGGAAGACATCCAACTTGATAATCTTGATAAAAAAGGATTAGAAAAGCTTTTGGAAACGTTCAAAAATCCTGAAAAGGATCCTCGGGATAAGAAGAAAAGGCATAACCCATTAGAAAAATTTACTCAAAGCGTGGAGAGAAACGCAATTTTGAATGATTTTCGGCCGAAAAAATCTCCGAAGAAAAAAGAGTATTACAACAGGTGGTACATTCCTGTTGAACATTGGACTACAGAAAAATTAAAAGCACCTACTGCAAGAAAGCGAGATTTGATGCTAAAAGGTAAATTTTCGACTTACTGCTACCTCTGATGGCGTTGTTGGCTATTAGATGATCTTTATATTTTCAAAAATCTGCATAATTATGACCGTGTTGAGGAGAAAAACCCATTTGAGAAGGCGCGGAGGAGAAATGAATACGAGTATAGATACGAAGTAGTGCAGGATAGACTTACACAAAATCCAATGGCTGGCATCTTTAAAGCGTAAAAAGACATCAGGAAACGTTATTTAAAGCTGTTTATTAGAGAGTTGATGAAAAAGGGCAAACGAGTTCCAGAATTTCTTAAACACACACCATTGCCAGTCGCACAAATGAATGAAATACGCAAAAATTTCCAGACTGAGTCAAGCAAGCTGAAATCGGAGATGAGAACCAAAGAATCGGAGCACCAAGTTCCAGTACCTGATCTACAGACAAAATAACGATAGTATCGTTCTTTCCTAAATTTTTTATTTCACAAATTTATAAATTGTTGAAAAAACAGGTCTATAGTTACATCAATAAGTTTTTTATTGAATTATCGCAATGTGAATACATTACAAAGGAAATTTATTTGGCTATTAATGTTTCCTTGATGACAAATTTCAGAAATACACTTCGAATTTTCATTATTAAATTTGTCGTTTGATCAATCAATTTCTTTCGTGTCCATGGCATGTATAAAGGATTAGCTAACTAACTCAGTGAGAGGAAATCAAATGGATCAAATCAGCCTAATGTGTTTAATTCTTTTATGCTCTGCATTCATAACATTAATTATCTCATAAATATAGAAAAGAAACTCTTTTCAAAAAAATGGTTCTGCCAAAACTTAGCAGAACTTTAAATAGACTTTTACTTTTTATGACAGATTTAGGATCTCAATCTTCTTTTGTTCGCTTGCTTTTTCTTAGGTGCTTTAGTAGTACGCTTGGTCGTGGCATTTTTTGCAACTGAAGGTTTTGATGAAACAGGTGCAGTCGTATTAGCTTGAGTACTATTTGTAGCATTTGAGCTCGCGCTCTGAACTGGAATCTTGGCGAAGCCATCGTTGACGCGGCAGGATCGAGTGAGATCGTCAGCATAGTAGTTTTCAGGGCATGTTTTCACGCAGGTTCCATTATACTCATACTCTTGATTTGAGCAGTTAACCGCTTTGACGCAGTATCCTGAGGCATCTGCGACATATTTGTCAGGGCACGCGTCTAAGCAAATCCCTTTGAAGAAAACTTGATCTCCTGGACATGCGAAAGGAGAAGAGCTGCTGTTTGTCTTGGTGTTAAGCTGAGAATCTGCCGTTGTGGCTTGAGCAGTCGAATTTGCTACTTTTGGTAGATCGGTTGATCTTGCCGTGGTCTTAGGTGCCAAAGCAGCCATTCTCAGAGTTGACTTTAACGAGCTCTTTGACTGGACAGAAACACCTGTGAAAAAGTTAAGCTAGTTAATAGGAGACGAGTAATACCGAATAAGGCTATTCCGATGAAAAATGTAAGCAAAATGGTTCGCATCGTGACTTTTTGAGATGTGATTATTTCAGATTTTTGGAGATTTTTTTTCTAATAACAGCAGTTCTCAAGTTCATTTATGAATCAAGAAGCATTAGCCGTTTGAAGCAGGTACATTTGATAACTGAAATTCATTTGTTTTTCACTCGGATTGTTGGTCCAGTTTCAAAGAGATAAGCTCAGGTTTGATACTGAATTAAAATCAGTGCTGAAGCAAAATTTCTGGAATTAAAGAATCTTTGCGTTAATTCACAAAAAAAGCTTGAAGATGAGTTACTTTAGATCCCTGTGAACTCGAATCCATTAAATAAGAGACTTTATCTCCAAGAAGCTTAAACTCGATCTGTTTTCACTCTCTCATAAGAGTGGTTTGCAATGAAATGAAAAATATTCATAATATACTCAAAAAAGCATGTGAATTCAAATCCAGTTAAAATTTAGCTGAATTAACGAGGAGAAAATTTCCACTTCTTCGACTGGAAGCTTGCCAGTTATTTTCTTTGGCAAAGACCTGTTGCCCTATTAAAACTCACGTATATCGATCAGCCAGACTTAAATAGTCATTTAATCACACGTGTTCAGGTTTCGACGGTAAAATTACCGCTCTTCTTTTCTTGGCTTAAATTTCTGGACCGGGCAGATTATTCGTTGGCTAATAAGGGAAACGTCATTCAAAATTGCGACGCAGAGACTTTTCATTCTTCAACAGTATATGTTGAAAACGAAAACAGCTGTTCTTTGAAAAATAATGGGTAGTAGTAGTTAAAATAAGCGCTATGCTCATCAGAGGCATTTGGATCATAGAATCTGCCATTGCGAATGCCCGAATGAGGTTCTCAGCCATAACGAAGCTGTGCACTTTTCAATTTGAAATGTCAATCTATACCAAGCTACCCTGCTGATAATCTATCTCTTTTTATATGAAATGATTGATGATTCTCTATCATATCATCCAATGGTCATCCTCAATCAGCGTTATATAATTAATACTCCCTATATTTTTGTTAGATCCAACATTATGACTAAGGCGATGATGAAATTATCTCTCTTTTTGTGTGAATAGCACCGTTTTCGAATAGATTTCTCAACTTCTTACTAAGGCCAAATCATGCCATGAAGGCCATTCAATTCTTAATAGGTAATTACTGTACATTCTAATGCAAGTAACTGGTTAGTAGTTGAGTTAATATATCCAGTAAATAGAACAATAATTTTTTGAGTTACGCGCTATTCTACGTTTAAATGATACTCAGTAAATTTTTGGAATCTTAAGCCATGGCCACGCTAGTTGCGATGAATTCTCTAGGCACAACCTCTGCCAATGGAGAAAATCTCATCCACATGAGGTTCACGACCTCTCGAAAGACAATCATTCATCGCAGTGGAGGTCTAACCATCAATGATCTGAACTCGAAACTTCAAGAAAATTTATTTTTGGGAAACTATTACGAAGATATCGATCATCATACAGGTAGCATTCCTAATACTTTCTGCCTCAATCCCTTGTTGCGATACAACAGCTCCAGTAAGAGGAGTCGTGCTAACCTCTGATGAACGATACATTATTTCAGTCGGAGAGGATATGAAGGTCTGTATTTTTCAGAGAGACAATCAACAGCTCGTGAAAGAATTCGTTGAAATCCAAAAAGGTAAAAACTTGTGTAACTGTCCCTTTGAATCTATATATCGACTAGCACCGATCGTCGGAGTCGCAATTAACGAGAAAAACACATATTTTGCAACTTGTGCAAATGACATGACGATATCGGTCTTTGATTTCACGCATATGATGCATGATTACACGATTCAAGTCCCTGAAAAACGTAGAAGATTTCAATACCAAATGAATCAGATCAATTTTTTGTAGGAGGACATTGCTGCATTGCAATGTCAAAAAGCGGAGATACGATTTTCTTGGGCACCGCGCATGGGAATATACATCTTGTCTCGAGAGAGCTGAAATATATCCTGACTTCATTTGAAAACGCTCATAATGGTACTTTTGAGATGGATGTGTGTTTAACACTATTGATGATAGATTCAATAAAAAGCCTTGCTTTAGCACAGAATGAACATTATTTATATTCGGCATCAGCTGATAAAACTGTCGGGGTTTTCAATATAATCAGTAGAAAGAAGGAAGATTCATTAGACTTTATCCATACAAGTATAGAAATATTTATGGTTCAGTTGCTAATATTGGCGTTAGATACAATCGTTGCGATCAAATTGATCAAGCATGATACTGTTCTCATCTCCTGCAGCGCTGATAAGACAATCGCGTTTACGAACCTCTTGAAGAAACAAATCCTCAAAAAATTTGATCATAGTTTCTCTGGTAAGCAGTGATAGTTCTAATTCATTAAAGCAATCCCTTACAGTAATCGCGAAATGCCTCGTCGTCACAGCTGACGAAAATTACACTATTGCTGGTGGGTCGAATGGAAATTTGTGCGTTTACGACAATGAAAAACTGCAGCATATTCGAACATTTGAGAAAATTCACGAAGGTAAATGGGATGATGTTATTCAGAAACTATATCTGCTGCTTATCAATAGGAACTATTACAACAGTCGCCGTTTCTAAACACTTTCAGCACGTTATTACCGGTGGAACTGACGGCATTATCCTTGTTATTGACTTCGGTCCTGAAGAAACGCTGTCTTTGGAGTTAGATCGATTTAATAGTAAGATAATATAGCTTGTTGGAACTAATAACACCTCTCTAGGATGGGTTACATGTGTTGCGGTTTCTCCAGCTCAAAAGAATTTAATTGCCTCAGGTTCAAGAGACCAAACCATTACTATTTATTGTTCCGAAGCCAAAAAACGTTTGCATCAATTTCTCAATACTCACACGGGTATTTTTCGCGTTTTACGAAAACTGATTTATACTTTTTCGAAGGAGGGCCAACTGCATTGAGTTTTTCTCAGGACGGGACAATGTTGTTTTCAGGAGGAGAGGACGGAAGTGCTAGTGCATGGAACATGGAGACTTTCGAACTCGTTTTCTCGATAAATTCTGTGCATCATCGTAATATTATATCATGCTTGCGGAGTTTGTAATATCCTATAGGAAGGATCGTTTCTATTGAACCTACCCACGAAGAAGATCTGGTTGTAACAGCATCGATTGATAAAGCACTCGCGATTATCAGTTTGAGGGAGACTAAGGTCATTCATTCGTTTGAGCCAATAGATGGTAAATATTTTTTGGGAAAACTTTGTTTTAAATAAATAAAACTAGAGGAGATTATGACCATCGCTTTTGCAAAACTCGGAGGCTGGTTTGCGCTTGCTGGAAAAAAGGATTCGTTAAGATTATGGAATCTTGACGATCGGGAAGAAGCTGCGATCTTTGACGGCTTCCAGCCTGGTAAATTTGATTGACTTTGTAATTCCTCTTAATGAGATTAGAAACAAAGCTCGCTCTTGCTATCACGCCGGATGAACGGTATTTATTATCCGGTGGATCTGAGAAGTCGATTGCGATAATAGATATTGAAAATAAAGCACTCTATTATAAATTCAACAATATTCATAAAGGTATCGTTAAAGGTGTAAAATACATATTCCTTGAATTTTCATAGATTGGATACTTACACTGACTGTCAGCTCCGACGGAAAATACGCGTTTTCTGGATCGATTGACAAAACTATCGCTATTGTCAATATTTTCGACAAATCCATCACTCATCGCTTCACTAACGTCCATCAAGGTTTGATCTCTGATTGACTTCATACAACATCTCATAAAATTACCATATTTTCACCTAATAGATTCTATAGTGTCTCTGAAACTTTCTGAAGATGAAAAGTGGATCATCACCGGCTCCAAGGACAACACTATTCGCATGACCAGAAACTTCCTAAATCTCACTGACGTCACCGTCTCAAGTACATTCTTCATTCTGAGCCGCACATATAACCCATCATTTTCTATTCTAGCCAGCAACTTCAACGACGCAAAAGAAGGCAATTTATTTATGAACAAGATGGTCGCCTACCTACTCACCGATTTCATTCTCAAGAAAGAAGTCACCAGAGCCTGCGAGTTGATCAGGGCTTACCCAAACCTCGCGATAATGCCTTACGGAATCAACAATTTCCACATCGCTTCCTCTACCGAAGCAAACGATGCAGCCTACATCCAGCAATGTATTGACAGCAAAATTCGATTTACAGCGGATATGTCAGCTCAGACCCCCCTTCATTACCTCCTTAACTCCGGCTTAAAGGATTTCCAGCGGTTAGACGTAATGTTGGGAAAATCCGAGATTCTCTTCTCTAACAATGAAGAAGGCATGGACAGACTTATCTCGCGCTTTAAAGACGTGTTTTTAAAGGCACTTACATTGAATAATAGCAACGTGGCAAATTTCTTGGACACTTGCGTTGTTCCAGTCGAACCGAGTATCGCTTCGCTGATACCCTCATTCGGACGGATTAAACACAGATGCGGTATCTATGCGAGACTCTCTAACTCTTCGGAACCATCTCCGGACCTCATTAAAGACATCTGCGCTCAGATTGATGAGGAAGGGACCTCAAATATCGTTCTTTACCACTTTAGAATTCCGCTGAACCTCGTTCCTTATTCAAAGCAATTAATGGAACTAATGAAAAAGCTACCTATGCTAGACTGCGATGATATTTTCCAAACAAACGCAATAAAATTCCTGATCGAGTACTCTTGGCACTGCTCCTTACGATACATCCAGTTCAATTCGCTGATTTACACGATTTCGATCTTGATCTTCTCAGTCTACGCGGGTCGGATGCACACTAACTTGGCGATGGAGGTTATCGATTTTTCAATCTGCTCCTACTTCATGCTCAATGAGATTAACCAACTTTCTTTCGATTGGTCCTCTTACGTGAAAGATTTCTGGAACTACAACGATCTGCCGGCCTACCTGCTGCGGATACTCACTTATCTTCTGATTTGGACTGGTTGCTCGCATACTGTAAGGAGTTGGATGATAGCATTTGCTCTACTCTTTGGCTACCTCAAGTGGATTTCCAGCCTCCGACTCTTTGATTCTACAAGTAAACAGCATTAATTCATTGTTTATTTGAGTTTATCCATTGATTAGGAAGGATCGTGAGAATGATTGTGGAAATCATTAAAGATCTCCAAAGTTTCTTCCTCGTCCTCATCTTCTTGATCTTCGGGTTCTCGCTGATCTTCACGCAATTCATTGAAACGCAGCCCTATAACACCATTTTGTTAAACACTTACATTTTGATGTTTGGTCAGCCTGACCCGGCGCAGCTCAGTCCAGAGTCTGTGCTTTTCTTCATTATAATAACGGTGATGCTTGCTGTCATTCTTCTTAATATGATTATCGCTGTGATGAACAATACTTTTAATAACGTGGAGCAGTCCCGAGTGACGTTCGAGACAAAGGAAAAAGCGAGTCTTATACGTGAGGTTATTGTTACTAAAAGAAGAATCAGGGGTATTTTCTGCCCAAAGCGGCTGAGGAGGAAGGACAATTCGACCCCAAAATACCTCTTTGTTTTAGAGGAGAGCTCCGATGAGAAAAATTCTTTAAAGTCGCAGTTAGAAACGCAGATAAATAGTATGAAGGTTGAATTGTTTAGAAGCATTTATGTACAGAAAAATCAACACCAATATAATTTTGTTATTTAGAAAAAAAGAGGCTGCTTCTGTCTTCAAAATCTGAGCAAAGGC
>ENA-UOTZ01000639-UOTZ01000639.1-compost-metagenome-genome-assembly--contig:-NODE-639-length-29072-cov-5.044456_pt1 | contig 29072 bp, 14 predicted proteins | sample MGYA00238144_ERZ746983 | MGnify/ENA primary metagenome ERZ746983 (study PRJEB28759, sample SAMN06268863) | compost metagenome | isolation source: single cell | place: USA: California, Emeryville, Joint... | reverse complement strand
AAAGAAAAAAAAAAAAGAGAACCGAAATATCCTTTTCATTATACGAGGAAAAGTGTTCAAATTAAAGAGAAAGTAATTTGATTTGACTACAATTTTATTAGTTATTCCAACCACAGGTGTAGAATAACAAACAATCCTCCCTCTACTTCACTCAAATTGATAATGGTTCAGAGAGTACAAATCTCGCATCACCATGGTCTTTAGGACTTATGAACTAATTTCCTGAATCCGAATTCAATCAGCTTTCTCGACTCTGAAAATCTCGCGTCCGTTGCACTTGCGTTCAAAAGAATGCAAATTAAGTGATGCATTTCTGACCTCCTCAGGCTCGATGCCAAACAATATCCCGCCGTAGGCGTAGTCCCAGTCTTTATTCCTTCATACCCATGACTCAAAAGCTTATTCGTGTTTTCCCACATCCCTTCCCTTCGAATTTTCACCCCCTGTATCGTCCAGAAGAAATGCTCTTTCTTCCTCACAATTTTACGAAAGAGCTCATTTTTCATAACCGTTGTACATAGCAGCGCAAGGTCATACGCTGAAGACACATTATTCTTGTGCATTAACCCATGCGGGTTCTCAAAATGGGTGTCAGTCAGCTCCAACTCCTTTGCTTTTTGGTTCATCGCTTCGATAAAGTAGGCGTAAGACGATTTACAGCTTCCTTCCGGAAGCTGCTCCTGCCCATTTTCAACTTTAGAAGATTCCTTTTCTATTTTCAGTTCTCTGCCGAGACTTTCAGCAATCGCCACGGCGGCGTCATTCCCGCTCGGGAGCATCAAACCGTGTAATAAATCAAAGAGCGTTAAGGTTTCTCCTTCACGAAGCTTTGCCGAGGTCCCACACATCGAAGCCGCACACTTAGAAACCCTTATTTGATACGTATTGAGGTCTATTTTCAGTCTTTCAGCGATTTCGATAGCCAGATAACACGTCATTATTTTTGTTAGACTCGCGATTTCTCGGCGTTCTCGTTCTCTTTTGCCAGAAATCACTTTGTTCTTGCTTGCGTCGTAGAGAATCCAGCTGCTAGCGGACACTTTTGGCTTCGGTCTCTCTATAATAGATAATTACGAAAATTATTAGATAAGAAAGTTACTTGAAAACCCTCGGTCTTCAGTATTGTTTGAATGACTTCTGAGACAATCGAGCTCGATTCTTGAGACATTCATCGACTCTTCTTGGGTTATCGATTCATCGATTTTTAATTCTGGCTTAGCGCCCTCAACAAACGCATTAAGCGCGTCATCAGTTGCCTGTTCGTTCACAGAACGCTCAGCCTTTTGTTTCACCACTGGAGGATGATAGAAACTCATTGAATCTGAATCTTCTTGGGTAATCGAGCGCAGACTCTGCGGAAGATTTGAATTTATTGAATCACAGCCTTCAGGAGCCCATACTCTGTCGGTACTACTTTCAGTCAGCTGGCTTCTTGTAGAAAGGAATTTATTTTCAGGCGAAGCATCCGTGTTTGAGATCGCTCTGCCTTGACGAGAAAACTGATGACGAAAACTTTTTCGCCTTGTGTCTCCTTGAGGAGTTTGCATTTGGCTCCTATTTGACTGATTTAAACTGTCAATCTTCTTTAGCAATCCATTCGATGTATTGCGGCTCTCAGTATGAGTCAAAATACGAAACGCACATGAATTGTTCCTTGTCTTAGCAGGCGAAGGGCTATTTGAGGTCGGTAATCTGAGTAAGCTACTATCTCTCCTTGACTTGGAAGTGTTTATATGGACTCCAATAGCCTGAAGGAAACCAGGATTCCTCAACGGATCTGGGTTTGCCTCTGAACTTCTTTTCCTATGCGATTTCGCATTGAGATTGAAAGAAGATTGCTTTTGCGACGGACCTGTTGCCGTTGAAGGAAACACGTTACCGAGATTCGCTCCAGCTTTGATTCGGATGATCCGCGAGCTCGAAGTACTCGTTGAGAACGATTCATCCTCGCTGCCTTTGGATTTAACATTATAGAGATCTAATGGCACAGCGCGTATCGGTTTCCGTGGAGAGGTGGAATTCGTCATGGAGCGGACCGGCGATGGGGAAGTTTCCATTGTACGAAGCTTGGTTTCCTCAAAAGTCCTTGTATTGTCATCGAGGATTGCTGTCGATGACACTTTTGTATCTGAAAGGATCCTCTTTGCTGAATCAATCAATATATTTTGATTGCAACCATCAGAATCCAGCGTGCTCTCTGCGAGTAGGCTCTCTTGTCCGTCTCTGGTTGGTCTTTGTTTTTGAATGTGACGATTTGATAGTAAGATTGGCTTGACTGGAGAGCAGCTGATTGTGTCTTTCAGAGGGTGGTAGTGTATGCCTTCTGAACGAGATCGTCGGCTTGAATTTGAGTGAGATTGCATTACTGCTTCTTTGTTCTGTACAAAATGAGAATCACTGGTAATTCTCTCGTTCTTTGATAAGATTTAATCGCGCTGCAAATAATAGAAGAGCTGAAACTTTTTGAAATAACCTTAATAAATCGTATTTTACAAAGAAAATAAACTTTTATTTGGAAGTCAGATTTTATCTGATGTTCTTGAGTGATTTATCTCGTTGATCATTAGTCATCTTTAATTTTTATAAATTCACGAGTTCTAAGGTCTGTGCAAACTTTATGTACCCTTGGCACTCTCAAGGAATCCCAGTAGCGATCATAAACATTAGGATTTTCAAACCTCAGAGCGATCATGATGAGAGTCAAATTGAAATCGAAAGAGGTTTTTAATAGATAGAAAGGTCAACTGGTGATCGAAAGAAAGAAACGTCAAGATAAATAAATAGATTTCGTTATCAATAAATTTTTATGTCAGAGGTGGAGAGAGAACTGCAGGTTTTTCAAAAATAAATATAGCAGTAAGTAAAGTTGACTCGACTCAAAGAAATGCAGTTGAAGTACTTGGGTTCGATAAAACGTCAAAATCACAGAAAAGGTAGACCTTGATACCCAATTCCTTTGTTGGGCCACACTAAACAAGGGAAGTTCGACAGGATTTATCAATGCCTACAATAGATACAAATATAAAATACCCTCTGCTCTTGGTGATTTAGCATTGAATTGCGTGATAACCAGAAAATTTTAGGCAACAATTAAAGAGCAACGAGTCATTTGTACTGATTTTCATGTGCCTGTTCACTCCTACAAAAGATTGAGAAATCCGACAAGAAGCATTTGAAATCAGTTTTTCCGAATTTGTGCGGGTGTTTGGTCTATAAAGCTTTTAAATTTGGCCAGTTTCAGAAGAAAAAAAAAAATCGACTCGTAAATTATTAATTAAAATTAATCGGAATAAGGCCTTTCTTGATTGAACGAAAACGACGCTGGCTCGTCCGACAGGGTCAAATCCCTGAATATAATAAAATCATTATTAGCAAGTCAAGATGCAAGGAGGGTGTCAAATTATCAATCCGTGATTTAGGGTTGCATTAGGATAGAGAATTAACTTTTGACTAGCACCGTTTTGGTGGAAATCTTCCATGAGATTAAAACAGTTGAATGTATTTGCGTATATATGTAGAAGTTGATTGCACAATAATGATTTCCAAGGAGCAGCGATAACAAAGAATGTAGTCCAGGTCAAAAGAAGTGCTTGATGCACTCTCGTAGGAATAGGTAGTATCTCGGTAGTCTTGATGTCCGAATTACTTCATCTTTTCTCATCTATTGGTATTCGCAGCTGCGAGTCTATAGTCGATGTAGGAATCATCATGTCTCATGACATGTATCTCTTACCCATCACGAGTAAATATAACTTAGTTGATCAGATAAATAGAAATTAACTGCTTCATTCTCTGACTGCCAAACATTCTCCCTGGACTGCTTAGAAGAACGCTCGCTTTGAAGACTTGACAGACACAATTTTTGAGCAAAGACTCAAAGATAAATTCATCTGAAAATGAGGTCTCTTACAAAAAGCATCTTTCTTTATTAGTCACTGGAGATCTATGCAGACTCAAGGAAAAAGAAAATTGTTCTATTGACTAGAATGCCAAGCTGCTCTACTACAGTAACACCATGAAAATTTATAAAAATTCTTCAAAAAGTTGCTATTTTTCAAGAGATCATTTTCTGCTGAAAAATTTTGAAAGAAGCAACTTAAAATATGCTATAGATAAGGCGCAGGTTATCATGTGGATTGCATTCAGCAATTGTTTTCACTGGCAATTCCACTCTTATTTGCAATGATGAACCCTATTCACCATTTACGAGTGATATTCCTTTGTCAGATTTATAAAATTACTTGTTCATAATAAATCTTCCGCTCCTCCTTTATGCTTTGGCAGAAAGATTCAGCGAAAACTCACCGAAGTTACCTAGATGTAAGGAAGGCTCTTATTTCAGCGTGCAATTACGCTAGTTTTTCTTACAACAGGTTATCAACTTAAATGTTAAATAGAATAGCTTGACTCACTGCTCGATCATTTGAGCATTCATCAAAATCTAACTCTGAAAGCATTGGAAATAAGTCCAGCATGAGAGCGGTCATCTTCTGACTATTGGAATAAATTTAAATGATTTCGCAATTCAAACAGAATTTACCAACGAAATAAATGAATTCCGAGGTGCTTCGACACTGATTTAAAATAATCTGAAGTGATCCAAAAGATCTAACACTACCATCCAGCTAGATAAAAATACAGGGATCTAAGGGCACATTTCATTGAACGGCATTTTTCTCCGAAAAAAAGAGAGGATTCTCTGACAACAACGAGTTCAATCCATTTATTATTCTCCGATCGAACGAATGTTCATTCTAATATTCTCTATGAATTGGTGGTGATTCATGAATTTTAAGACAGTTTACATTATTAAAAAAATCGATATCTCCTTAACATAAGTAATTATTATAAGCTAGTTCTATAAGATTTTGGCTGGCTTGAGATCTCTGCCATAAATTAAAGTCCCAACTATCAGAGTTTTGTTAATAGCACATAGTTCAACGGGATTCTCAGTGGAGAGGGGCTGACAATAGGCTTTGTGAGGCTTTTTTTTTTCCTACCTACTTTGATTAGTTTTCATTACTTGTGAGATCTTTGGTTAGCATTGAATGAAACCAAGCCTCCATATTATCCTCTTTCTCATTTTCTTTTTGTAGCCTGAGCCTTTCTGCTCTCAGCTCTTCAATATAGCTCGCAATCGAAAAAGACTCTACTTTGAAGAGAGCTTTCACGTGAGGATTGATTGTCTCAAAATTTTGATCGATGCTTGCAACTAAATTATTTTGGTTGCTTCCTTGGCTTTAAAAAAAGAAGAGATCAGTCAATGCGTAACGAGAGGACACTTACTTGGTAAATAAAACGCTTTGATCGTTTGAATGCAACACTAATGGCCTAGAAGAGCAACGGCTTAGCACTCTGTGCTGATACTTCTAACCAGCATTACAAGATAAAAAGAGGCATTGATTACGGGTTTCGCGACTTTTCGGTAGAGGGCCTTCCTGTAATGGTCTCTTCTCTTTCGGCGGATCATTGCGAGTTGTTTTCGACTGAAAATTGTTGTGAGAATCAAAAATAAGTTTATCGAACTACCTGCTGGTTTGTTGAAACAGTGGGTGAGTAAATGCGCACTGATTCACCTCACTTGCGCAGCGCTCAAAACCGTAGAGATTCATCTAGATAAATAATGCTTTTTCTAGTTAATTTAGAACAATGTACTTGCCGAGTGAACGATGTAATGTTCTTATGCCCAAAGTAGCGATAAAGCACCTCTTCAGAAAACCTATCCATCTTCTTGATCACAAACGTGCTGCCATTCTTATCCCATGATACAATTTCCGCGTACTTACTATCCTAATACCAGTCCATCAGCTCCAAAAATAGCGCGAGGGTTACCTTTAAAAACTCAAAGGTTCTCTCTATGAACTTCGCGACCTTCTTCGTCGTAATATCTGGTTTAACTCTCCCTTGATCAAAACTGTAATGAGGTTCTTCGTTAATTCGACCGTCCTTTTCCATTAGATCGATTATGAGAGAAATCAGAGAAATTATTCTAATCAAAGTCGAGTGATCTCAATCAAATAGAAGAATTTTTGCTGGTAATCCTATCAAATTATCGAAATCATTTCGATTAATCTCGAAGCTATATGAAAAATCTGTCTTGTGAAAAAACTGGCTATTATAAAAATATTCGCGAATTGATTAATCTCGGTAATAAAAAGTAGAAAGCATGGAATCTGTTAGTTTAAACAAAGATAAGTATTTATAGTATAGAAATAGCCTTTACTATTCACTTGATTTCTCATGGGATCTGCGGAAAAGCAGGTGTGCTGCTAAATTGGTCTTTGGAAACGGGTTATTATTCTTGGGGATGATCTTTTCGAAATATTAAGATAATTTTTAATAATTTGGAACATGCTGTTAGAAGCATTAGAACGCTGAATTTTGTTCAAGTTTTACAATTTTTTTGAATTAATTTAGACGAATGAAACTTGATTTATTATTGCACTGGTACGATCATAAAAGAGGAATTTAACAGTCAGCACGAGACTGAAGATCTCTGACAGCCATTAGGACATAGACGATGAAACTTTGCGAAAAATCTGAAAATCTTTACGTGCAAGGGAGAAAAAATGCCTCATAAAGATCAACTAGCGTTGAAAAAACTATTGTATACCCCAATGGAGATTTTATCAAATGACACATTTATTGCTGATTCCCTTGTTTAATGAGAATAAAAGAATTTATAAAGGACATCAGGAGCCCAAAGGAGACATTAACAGCAAATTTGATCTCAGGTCCAGAAATATTTGAGCAATTGAATATGGAGCAGATTTTTCAAAAGGATAGCAGCTTCAGTGACTAGTCAGCACTTTGATGGAAGCTTGCTTTCTGTTTTTTCATGGTGGATCGTCAGCAGATTCAGAGTTCTTATTTTATAGAAGCATACTACTGTGCATTAAAGCATCCAGAACACCAAGTCAAATTAAATTTATTAAAACAGCTCAGAGCCATTCGTTTTTAGAGAGGTCTTATTGTGCTTTTGCAGATCAGAACTTGCGTGGAGTTTGTTCCTTTTGTAACGAAGAGTCAAAAATGCGGCTGAAATTGCATCTATTGTAACCTTCAAAAGGAAAATTCGTATTAGTGTTTGTCAATATACAGCTACTCACTTGTTTCTTGGCTTTCATTAGGCAAAAATGTTTGTAATATTGCTCTAGGCTGCTTATGATTGGAATTTCAAATTAAAGGGCACAGCTCCTTGCAATTCAAGAGATGATTGAATCATCTTTATGTGCATAGTGATAAACCAATTAAAGGACATATTATGTTCAGTAGCAAACCACCACATTCGGAGCCTAGCCACCCATGGCCGAAGAATTGTGAAAAATTAAGTTGTTTACTTCAAAATGTAAGGAAATAGTTTTCTATTTTGTTTCTTCTATAAAATAGTTTGGTCTCAAGCTATATGTAGATGGTAATAACTTGCACACAGACTTCAGTGATTTGCAAAGAATACGAGTATACTTATTATGTGAGAAAGGTGCTACACAACCAAATCCAAAAAATTAGGAAATACATCCCTTCCTTATGCCACTTCCTACTTTTTCAGCTTGAGATAACCCTCTTAAGCTCCACCAACTGATGCAGCCCAGTCTATAACCACCTAGGTTTGTAAGGACAGAAGATACTGTTCTATGATAACGATTATGCTCTCCTGCGCCGCAAACTAAACCTCCTAATCATATGAAAAATTTATTTTACTCACTCCGAATAAATGAAAGCCTTCAAATCTTTGAACAAATTGTTCACTTCGCAGCGCCAGGCATTCTTTGGCAAAAAATGGGCACTTGCTGGAGCTTTCCTCACTGCAAGCTACGTCGGCCACACTCTTATAACCTCTAAGGCGAAGTGCATTGTCCACCCTCTGCCTCAGCAAGAATTAGAGCAGAATCCGCTTTTCTTAGAGAAAACCGAACGCGCCAAAAACAATTATGTCATCTATTTTCCAGATCCAAGCGTTGAAAAAGACCCTGACTTCCAAGAATTGTTATTCGCAGCAAAAAACTCTCAAAATCTCCAATTTCTTAACGTAATTAGGCAATACTGCTTCCATTACTAATTAACTCTCTCTCTATTAGGCTGGAAAGCACGGAAAATACTTCCTTGATGACGAATTCCGTAACTTTTATCCTTTTCCCTTGAATCTCAAACCGCTTATAGAACAAGATATATTATTCCTCGCGCGTAATGAAGATGGCCGAGTGTTAATTATCAAACGAAACGAGGAGGACATAGGCGCGAAGCTTTTCAATTTCTTCCGACAAACAACAATCATCACCAGCGAAGTATTTTCGTGCTTTCTTTTGCAAAGAGACCCATGCTATTTCTCCTTAGAATATCTCAGAATTGAAAGAAATCCTCAATAGTTTCAAGCCAACCGATAGAATAGTTTACAGCTACATCCCGACTAAGGAAAACTACAATCCTATCTATAACGAATACGACCAGTTTATAAACTCGAGGATCAAAAACCTCGGCGACCTGAATCGAAATTTTCAAGATCTGAAATATGATTTAACCTCCAAAAACGCGTATTTTGTCGTTTTTAAAGACTATGCGTCTGCGCAATACTTTGGCATCGGTGAGAATGGTATGATATGAGTTATCGTGAGCTTGCTTTAATTGGTAATGGGGTTAATGCAGATGTGGGAGAGATTTACGTGATGAAAAGAACAAGCAAATTTAACGATAATGACACGAATAACCGATTAGATGATATCAGAGTGGACTCGAGGAAGCTGGAACCGAGCGAATATGATTTAATTAAACCAGATTTCAATTGGAAAGAGTTTTATAAGCAAACTTTGCATCAGCAGTCATTGGATTACGTTAACTATATCGAAACGGAAAATGAGCTCACCAATATGATGAAAGTTTGCAAGGTTCGTTACATTTTTTGCATATCCAGCTGAAAGTTGACTTTTTAGAGGCTTAATATAAACAAATTTTTGATTTTCTATGAGCGCTCCAGCGGTCAGGCCTTCGATAAGGCGGTTATTAAGCTCACTCGGGCCAAAAAGCAAACTATCAAAGATCTCAACCAAGACGATTTCGTCATTATAGCCACCACCAATCCTAAAATCGTTCAAAAAAATGTATATCGTCTTTGCAGACTGATCAATTGATTATTCCCTTTGATTTAGTTCGGTATCATTCCCAACAAATACGAATCAACTTTTCGGTTCATCGATCTCGAGACTTATGTGCCTGTGGAGGAACAATTGGCCAAAAAAGCAATGTTTTTAGATGAAAACTTGAAGCCTGTTAAAACTGAAGAGGATTATGTCCCTACCACTCACCAACGTTTCTTGTTCAAGCAAAAGGTAGCTTTCTTTTTAGTATTTGCAATGAATTCAACACATGAATAAAGGCGACGAAAAACCGATTGAGAAATTTCATGGTGAGTGCCTTGCAGAAGAAACTACCCCAATATTTTGAAGGAGAACCAGGAGCAGGGATCAAATACTCTCATTATATATCCGGTAATCAGCTCCAATTCGATTAGTCTGAAATGAGTTTAGGTGAGACATTCAACAGAGATGTCATTCAGAATCCGAAAAACATTATCATCGAATTTTACAAGCCAACGTGTCCGGCCTGTATCATGTTATCTCGCGGTTATGAGGAGTTCGCGAGGATAGTGGAAGAAGTACAAACGCTTGCCACTAAGATCGAGAAGGGAGAATACGAGTTCAAGAGGTCAGATGACAACGTGATCAACCGCTATCACATTAGAAATTATCAAAAATTCTTGAATATCGTTGTTGCTAGATACAACATTTATAACGAGGTAATCAAGTGAATTCAACTGCTTCTGACCCTAAGAAATAGAACCAAATTTTCCCAAGCCCGTCGGGGACGCCATTAGTTTTTCTTTTCAAAAGCGGTGAAAAGTCGCTGCCGGAGCAGATTGACCTCGCTCAAGAGAAAATTAGATACACCGACACGGACAGGGTGGTCCATTATTTGATTAAATACGTTGATGAGAAACTTTAAGCGTTTTCTTTATAAATCTTCTGATAAATAACCCATCGAGAATTGCTTGTATAATGGCATAAAAAACAATGAAAAATGCTCTGTGCTCGGCAATAACCCGCCTATTTTATATAAAATATATGAAGGTTAACCAGGCAATCGGAGAGGAAGGGGTCTTTTTATTTCATTTGACTTGAACTCAAAATAAATGTTAGTCCATTCAATTTTTCAATGCATTGAGGCCAAAAATTTGTACATAATACGACATCAGCGATTTAGCATCTAATAAAAACTAGTTAACCTTCATTTACCATTTTAAGCCTTGCTCTAATAGCGGATTCCCATTTAAAAAATTATCAAAGTCAATTATGTTCCAGTGGATATTGGCCGTCAGGTCTCTGCACTGAGTCAGATCGATATCGCTCAGTTCTCCCTTCGACCCAATGAATTTCACTAGCATTGTCTCCGGGATTTCTACTACGTCTCCTTCAATCTTCATATGATGCCAAAACTGCCCATTCTCAGTATTGTAAGCTAAGACCGGCTTGTCTTTCTCTATTAACTCAAAGTATAATGGCGATTTCACGTTAAAATCGAGCTGATATTTCAGTCTTCCCACTAATTCCTCTTTAGATCTGTTATTTACGAGGATCGTTGTGATGGGACAATCTCGAAAAACAGCCTCATGCACCGAGTAATTTTCAATCGAATCATTTTCTTTTCGATTGCCACTAACTCCCATTCCAAGGATCATCTTTACGTTGAATAGATCAACCGTTTCTTTTCTTAGTTTGGGAGACCGACGTAGGTTCAATCGATAGTTTTTCTCCTGAAATGCTGTTAAATACGCTTGCACTCTGTCGTAAAAATATGGCTCAAATTGATCTTTGTATAACTCAAGGGAGTTCTCAGCGCAGCAGTCAAAGAACGTCTTGAAAAGAGACATTATCGTTTCGTACTTGATGAGTTTTTTGAGCGGATAAGGAGAAATCATTGATTTTTCCGGCTGGCGTGTGATGGTTCCTGAAAAATCAATTGGGAAGCACAACTCGCTGTATTGCTTGTGATCTAGCTTTGAAATGACCCAATCTATTCTGTCTCGACGAAATTTTGATACTAGATCAACCTTTGGAGTTGATTCTTGTACGTCTCTTTTCTCCTCAACTCGGTGAGGTGCAGAAGCTGAAGGTTTCTTATGATCTGTGGTCGGAGTAGTCGTAATATTATGTTTCTTTTCTGCGGGCTTTGCTGGTGTTTGGGTAGGACCGCTTGGTGCTTTTGATTTTTTGCTGCTGGCTTTTCCAAAGGGAGATTGGTTCGAGCTTGAGGGCTTTTTTGTTGCAGAACTAAAGAAGTAGCTGCTTGACCTATTAAATTGGCAGCCGAGCCTTGAAGACGCTTGCGCTACTGATTTTGCTAAAGATAGCATGAAAATATCCACTTTCAGATAAATTTAGTTTCTGGCCTTTATTAGTTGCAAGCTGATGTGAATTTCTTCGCAATTAAAGAAGCTTTCAAACTCTAAAATGCCAAATATTAACTAACTAGCCTCAAATCCTAGATCATGGTCTCTACGTCCTGTTCTCAAAAGAAATTTAACACTCAAATTTATATCTTTGATTTAAGAAAGCAAAAAAATATGGAACTGACTTCAAAGAATGGATCAAATTTTCAAACGAAATTTGCCAACCAATAAAACTTTATAAGAACCTCTCTTCTGTTATCGCTTCATGGAGAACATCTGAGTCGATTTGTAGGCAGAAACCGCGAAATCTGTACGAGCGCTCATTTTATTGGGAGACATCGAAATCGGCGACGAGAGTAAACTGCTCTGAAAACTCCCCAAACTGCTCCTCGGAGCCCTATGACCATGGCTATGTCTGTGATTAAGAAGAATGGACTTCGAGGGTGTGCTGAGAACGCCGCTATTTAATGGTACTGATGCGAATGACCCGCTTAGATTCTTTCTGGCCCTTCCGGTCTCGGAATACCTCCCTGGGGAGAAAAAGACACTTGGATTAGTGGTATTCTCCGTTCGTTTTTGCTTCAAAGCGTCTGAGAAACAGAAATCAATAAGAGACGAGACACAATGCGAGTTTTACAATAAAGCGTGAAGAGATCTTGATTTGAGTGCGGAGGGTTATAGACGCTGCTCATGGAGGCAGAACGGTTATGTCCCACGATGTTTTTCTTGCGAAGGTACTGATCTTGTAAAAAATCGAGCTTTTTCTGGTTCTTTTTCTGCAATTTTTATAAGACCTCAATCAGATTAACTCACATACCAAAACTTCTTCGATTCTGTCAGGGCTCCGCTCTTTTATCGCTTCTTTGATGTCAAATGCGTAAGGATCTTGTCCTTGTTGCAATAATCCAGCTGCCGGACTACACATTCAAGTTAACAGTGATGCTTTCCAAACGAAAGATACATGATCTCTGCTGTGTCGATCTTCAATGGCTTCCTGGGCTCGAAGCTATAACGCGCTCTCTAATTATCATTAATCAATCTTTAGCATTGCGATAAATGAGGGATCATACCTGGGACTCATTCAACTCCTGGACTTTTTTATGCAGTCCTTGAACAAATGAGGAATAGACCTCGTCTTTAGAACGCCGTTTAAAGGCTGTATTAGTTAAAAGTTCCTCCACACCCTTTTGAATCATAGGATCGACATAGCCTAACCCTTGTACAAGCTGCTGCTTTATTTTAACGGCCTCATCCACAGGTTTTGGCTGATTATTCGCCTGATATTTGAGTCTGGAGCTACTCTGGATAGCGCTACTGATGCGGCTTTTTGAAGACTCAACCATGTAAAACTTGATTATTTTATTGTCGTATATTGTCAAAATAAAATTATTTTTGATCATTAAATTAGCGAAATAAATCCTGTGCTGTGCTTCTCTAACTATTATTTCTAATATTAGTTGATCTGTTATCTTATGGAAATCTCAAGAGAAAAGTCAAATTGATATAGAAGGTCAATATTCACCACTAAATGGAAGATTTTCGAGAGCGAAATTATTTACTCTTTAGTCAAATTTTTTGTTATAATATCCGTGAACTCAGAAGCACATGATCAAGGAAGGTTCTTTTCGAACACCGGGTAATTGCTAAATTTATGAACAGGCTTTTGAGGATAAAAGAAATTATGAGTAAGAAATAAATACGAAGATAGGGTTTTTTTATGATAACTAAGTTTAAGTAACGAATTTTAATTAACAAACCAAGTCAAAAGAGAGCGAGAGATAAAGAAAAATTAAAAGATTAAAGTGTGCTTAATGAATAATAAGCGATTTTCGTATCATATAAAAGTTTAGGCTATCGCTGTGTTGCTGTGTTAGTTTTTGTATGCTGGAGCTAACTATATTGAACAACTCGCATTAATTAATGTGGAGTTAAGTTATATTTGACATCTTTGGGATCTGGACTAACTTGAATCCTTTCAAAGCAATTCTGTACGTACATCCAAAAAATGAAATTACATGTTACAGATATTATTGTGTGCATAAGTGAAGAGAAGTGAAGTCACCCGATAAAGCTTTATAAAACGCTTTAGAAAATACGAAATTTACAAAATTGAGAACCATCAGAAACTTCATAAAAAAGTAAATAGAATTTTGATAAGTTTCCTCAATCACGAGTGATCACGTCCAGATCAGTGCAAAAATTTAAGCATCATGTCTCTAAACTCTTTGTAAGAAATCTAATAAAATTACTTTCAGCACGAGGCCAAATGTTCCAAAAAATTACTTTTCCATCAGAATTATCATCGCATTCTTGTATCAACTCCTTAAATATACTCTCATCGAAATGAGAACCAAACGCTTCTTTTAACTCATCTGGAGTGAGATAGCCACTACCATCCTTCAGATTATTAATTGCATTCGTTTTAAGGCAAAGGTGATCGATCTATTACCTTATCAAACATTTTAAAGGCGGTTTCTAGCCGTTCTTTCGAAAGCAGATTCCTTCTGTTTATCGTCGCCACGACAAATTCTAAAAAGTTTTTTGAGCTGTTATCACGTAAATCATAACTTACCAGTATAATCGATCGCTCCGCTATTGTTGTAATCGATTGCTTTCATGATAGCGTCAACTTCTCCTTCTGGATTCGGCATATTTAAAATATCTCTGTACCCTGTAAACGCAATACACGTTCGTCAAAACACAGAAATTTATCTCGAATTTACCATTAATTAACTCCTCTCGGTTCAGCTGTCCGTCTCCATTCTTATCAAGCGCTTGGAACGTCTTCAGCAGCTCTTTTTTCTCTTCTTTGGTCGCTAAGTAGTTCACTAAAAAGACCCAGGTAGCCTCTTGCAACTTCTGGTCCACCCGGAACGTTTTAAGATTCGAGAGCGCCTTTATCGCAAGAGGTTTATCAACTTCTTCGCTTCCAATCTGCTTTGTTATCCACGGGTCAGCAATCGCTTTTTCTGCGCTCACTCTTTCCGATGGATTGTACTCAAGCATTTTCTTAATTAAACTCTTTGCTCCATCAGACACCACCTGCCACTCCGGCGAATCAAAGGTAAAATGTCCTAACGAAACTTTTTCCATGATAGCTTTATCCGTAGGGCCATTGAAAGGCGGGTAACCGCAGAGCAAGATATACAATATCACTCCACAGGACCACACGTCGCATTTTTCGTCATATTTTCTTCGGATGACCTCAGGAGCTATATAATATGGCTAAAAAGTGGTGTTAACAGCTTGTTTTATTGCAATAGCGTTTTACTGTTCCGAATTTTTGATTCATTTTCTTCTTAGCATCAAAATTCCTCGAAGTTCCAAAATCAATGACTTTAAGTAACGCGTCATCTTTTTTGGATTCATAGAGCACGTTTTCTGGTTTGAGATCTCTGTTTTTGTGATATTTAACGCAAGAGGGATAGATATTTGAACAAACCTGTGGACGATATTGTGTTGGTGACAATAAAAAACAGCTGAGAGTATCTGCTTGATGGTTATCGCGGCCATCTTCTCGCTGAAAAATTTCATTTTGCTTATTTTATCGAAAAGTTCGCCTCCATTGTATAACTCGCTCACGATGTAAAAAGCTTTATCGTCTTGATAAAACTCAAAGATTTTGATGATATTCGGATGATCCTAGCAAGAACGAAGGTTATTTTTTCTCCGAAACGCAGTCGTTGAGTACCAAGCCCTTGAGGATCTTGACCTCGTTTACAAGTCTTTCTCTATCCTCAGGATCTGTAGCTTCTTTCAAAATAATCTTCACTGCACGAACCAGATTTGTCTTTTTATGAATCGCTCGGCGCACTTCTCCAAAAGCACCTGTTTTTTTAAAAGTAAGCTGTAGAATTATATCGTAGACTTCACCTTTTCCAATAGCTGGTTGCAAAAATGTGTATTCAGCTTGGATTTTGCCGCTTTTTTCACTAATCAGGTCGCTATGGCTGATCTTGAAGGTGTTTATTCTAGTGCCCTCTACGAAAAGCATAGACAAAGAAATGTTTATTGATATTTGACGAGATATTACTCCTTCCAAGCGATGTGTCAGTGCCAACCGTAGTTTCTTGATCTTTTTTCGATTTGTCTGCTCTGTCCTTTTTCGCTGGGCCATCCTCTCCAAATGGAGAGACGGAGTTAGGATTGGTGTTCGATATTTTGCATCCCATTCTGTCTTTACTGCGCCGGAATTGACCTGACCCCTATTAATTTTTTATATACGAACCGAAATATTTCAGTGTTATAATTTAATTTCACGAAGAAACAAGCCTATAAAAATTAAAACGCTTAATCATTCAACCAAGAGATTGCCTCTTGGCTTATAATTCAAAGTAAAGCCTAATTTTGGGGCCTTATAAATGAAATTCGAACTTGAACGACATGTGGCTGGTTTATTTATAAAATTTCTATTATTTCATCCTTAATTCAGAATCAAAAGGGCGTTTAGATGCTGAGAACTTGATAGCAGGAAATTCTCATCGGCTATGTGATCAAAGGTTGCTATTAAGCTTAGATTAGAGGACGAGGTTTTTGCTTAAAGAGATGTAGATTGGAGCTATATTTATAGCAAAGGCAAATAGGTTAAAATCCTGAGAAAATAAAAAATAAAATAAAAAAATACCTTATGTTCCGAGATTATAAAATGAACCTCAACAGCCACTTGTGGGGTTTAGTATTTTTGACGTCATGAATGGCGATAATATTGAAAAATTCAGGTCTTTTATTACATTTTGATTCAAACTTATGAGGAATGCAAAGACCTTGAAACTGGCAAATTTATTAGTACGAGTGGACTCCTGGTTACCATAGGACTATTACTGCGAGCTTTTCGTGAAAAGAATTTATATCATTTTAGTTTAAGCAATAGTTGTTCCCAATTACAAACTTTTCATGAAATATCTATCCATTGCATTTCAATGATCAAAAAATCAAACCATAAGGGCTGAAAGTACTTTAATTGTCCCTTTTTTCACTCGAGATAAAGCACCCCAATTCCAATTCCCTATTTGTTTAATACATAGTTCACAAATACTGGGAGATATATATTAGAGTCAACAATTCGAGAGTTAATTTTATTATTTATCAGATTGGCTTCGATCCATAAAGGTTCATTAGGAATGCGTGTTCGAAGGCGATTCATAGAATCGAATTGAAGGATTTGTTATGGATGGGATCAAATTTTGTGCTTCTGATATGAAATTAACGAAACTTTATATCGGTAAGAGCCGCGTAAGTACAGGACTCTCATCGTCATTAGCTCCGGAGTTGGACTCGTGTTGATTTTGGGGTACTGACGCGATAAGATGCCGATTCTTTGAGCAATCTCAAATTTAGTTAGGAGGCTCTTTAAAATATTAGGATGCAAACACTGATTTTTAAGGAGTGCTTTTGATTAAATAATTAGCCTCAAAAGGGTTTTGGGTGGGTCTGAATAAAATATAGGAAACTATAAAAGGTATCAATTGATAAAGTCAGAACATCAAGGTTAATTTAATAATTTGGGAATATATTTGAACAGTATCAACTAAAATTTATTTGCAGGCTATACCTGCAATCCTTACCTCCAATCATTAGCGTGTGTGATACGCAAATACTTGAGAATATGTTTAGACTTCTTCCTTTCATAAAAATGGCTGGAAAAGGGCGGATATGCACCCGCAATGCATAGAAAAAACGTAGAAAAATGTTCAAATTGCCTCTTTTTTCTGAATCTTACCCGAAGTCTTGATCCACACGCTCTTTCGGCCTTGTAATCAGGCAGAAGTCAAGTGAGCCAAGCTCGAAGAGGCAAAAAAGCCCAGCAAAATTCGAGTTAAGCTGTTATTTCAATACTAAAACCCTCATAAGAGCCTAAATTACAAAGAATAATGAGTGCTCGATTCTTCTGCAGAGACTGGAAGCTTCGCTTAGTTCAGTCTAATATTAACCATACGCGAGATAGCCTGCAATTGTTTTATGACTCTAATTTTACTTTTAATTTGATTCGTAGTGTGCGATAAATTAACTAATTTTTTATATGACTATATTCTTAACCGAGTGTGTGGCAAATGAGAGAGTCAATTTTATCTAAAAAGCACATGGATTTTCTCCTAGAAAGCGTTCCAATTCTCCTCGCTCTCATATGGACTGTAGGCACCTGCTTGAACCCAACTACCCCTCGGACTCTGACTTGGACAATCGCAACAATAATCCTAGGAATTTCACTAATTTGCCTCCTTTTCACCGTCGTCTTTCTCAAACGAACCAATAAATCACCGAAACGACTTGTCATTAGGGATTCATGGCTCTTTATTCTCATGGCCGCCAGTTTCTGCCTGCATTTTCTTACAATTCAGCCCTTTTTGGAGCTATCAGAAAGTTATTTGTATGGATTGAACGCAGCGTGGTACTACTACATCTCGAACAGACTACTCCACTTCAGAGCGACCAAAATTGCGTTGATTTTAGTGAACACAGGCGTACTAATGGGGATTATAGCGGTCTATCATCCTTTTCATTGCTCTGATGTCATCCATGCGATATTTTTCGTTATCATCCTATCAGCACTTCATCTCCGACGGAAAATCGTGCAGCAAGCCCCAACTAGAATCACAAGCACCATCGCAATTACAGATACGACTCAATTTCAGAAAACTAAAACGAAAGACAACCTTACTCTGACCTATAAGGTCTTGGAGAAGCTTCCCTGCGGAGTCATTAGGTTCGATGAGAATTTGAAAGTTATTCATTCAAATCTGGCTGTTAGGAAACTCTTCGAATTTCCAATGCAGCAAGAAATGTCCAATGAGCTGATTTATGAGATCCTATCGAAGATAAACTCCTTGAAAATCCGCAGAGATCGTGAGGATAAAGAACTTCTCTGCACTTGGCTTGGAGAGATTGCTAACAGCGCAGCCACTCCATCGAAAAGACAGGCGCCACTCACTTTTCCAGGCAATCAGGAAATCGTTAATTCATCTCATTCGATGCTGAACAAAGAGGATACAATCATGGAAAAGGAAAATAAGCAGAGAACTGAGGCGACAGACTACGCCTTCATTAGTCTCGCTGAGTTGTTTCAGTATCTAACAATGCAAGGCGGAGCGAGAGTCAAAGAGCTTTTTGAGTTCGATAACCCTGCCATGGAGGATGAAGTTCTCATTATCGATGGAAAGTTCAAAATGAACGAAAACTATGAAAAAACAATTGAATTTGAAATCTTTACAATCATTGAAGAGTCCTTGGCATGCAAGCAAATCATCATGGCAATGAAGGACATGACTGTCCGAGACAAGGTCTCTGTGGTTGAGAACAACAGCGCGTTCAGAGAAAATTTGTTTGGTTCAATGTCCCATGAACTTAGGACGCCTCTCAACAGCATTATGTACTCATTAGATACCTCTATAAAGGACGCGCAGACTCCGGCTTACATAAAGGACACGTTCCTTGTGCCTACGTTCCGAAGCTCGAAATACTTGCTCAGTATTATTGACGATTTGCTTGATTTTTCGAGGTACCAGCTCAATAAGTTGGAATTTCGATTTGAGACTTTCGAAGTTGCTGAAGCGATAGAGTATTGTGTGGAAATTTTTAGAAGCAATGCGGAGCGAAAAGGCATCCAATTGACTGTCAGCATCGACCGGTCGATCCCGAAAAGAATTCGCTCGGATAAAGGCCGGATGTCGCAGATACTGCTGAATCTATTGTCTAATGCGATAAAGTTCAGCGAGTCTAATGGCTTCGTGAAATTATATGTAGATAGTCTAAAGGAAGAGGGTCAAATAGGTCTAAGAATCTCTGTTGAAGACAAAGGCATCGGAATGACTTTAGAGGATCAAAAACGCCTTATCAAGTCATTGGAAGTATGGGAGATGGTCGATAAAACCAGCGCGCATTCTTCCGGCGTAGGAATTGGGCTGTTTATTTCTAATCGACTCGCGGTGCTCCTCAGCCATGATGACAAAGGGATAAAAGTAGAATCTGAAGAGGGGAAAGGGTCGACGTTCAGTTTTTGCGTCCTGGATCAAACGTCAAAGAAGGAGCAATCGAATATGCTGGGGAATAAGAAAGAATCTTTCCTATTAAGCAAAATGAAGAACACGAGCTACTCGCGTTTCGTTGAAGTCGGGTCAAAACTGTCAGGCTTGAGCAGCATGAATGATCTGAGGGTAGATAATAGCATGTCTTCCCCATGTCGCAGAAACTCAAGCGAGTCTCCTCGCGCCGCCGACAGAAGCGATAGGCGTAAGCAGACGACATTGCAGTCTCCAAAAGCGAATACTAAGAAAGGCAGTTATATAGTTGACGATATACTGAATCAAGTCAACATCTCAGGCGATTCTGATAGAGGCACCGCCATCCAGCAGCACCTCTCCCAAACGAACGGTCTGAGGACTTTCCCGAAGTCGCTGGTGAATTTAGAGTTTTCTTCCTATTCAGAGAAAAAAGAAAAGAAGCCTTGTTGTGCTCCGATTCTCGTCGTCGACGATGACTCAATGAATCATTTCGCAATGGAGCAGATGCTTGGGGCACTAGGTCTGATGCACGATACAGCGTTCAATGGAAGAGAAGCCCTAACTAAATTTAAAGCGAGGGTCTCGTCTCCTTGCAACCTTCGCTGCGGTCCGTACCGGCTGATTTTCATGGATATTAATATGCCGATATTGAATGGGATTGATGCGACAAAACAGATACGTAAGTACGAAAAAGAGAAGAAATTGGAAAAATCAACTATTATAGGATGCACTGCGTATACAGATCAGACGGCTGAATACTACATGAGCATAGGAATGAATGACTGCATCTTCAAACCAGTTAGTTTTGAGAAATTCTCTCGATTAATAGGAAAGTATCAGACTCAACTGACTTGATGCTGTGTAAAAGTTGTCAAAATGAAGGATAGGTATCCTCGTTTTTGATGAAGAGTCGAGGAGTTTTCATCCTACTTGTCTCAGATATAGTAATATTTTTCAAGTTTACGAATGAACTGTGTTTTTTTTGAGATTGATGTCTTATACATTTCTTTCATAAAGATTCGAAAAAGCAATCTAAATAAATTTATTTAGCATTCCAAGCTATTATTTAATTTTTCTCTTAAAAATTATGAGGAAAAATATTCTTCTACTTCCATAAGGCTTTGTCTCGCTGTTAAACATTCGAAACACACTTTGATGCGACCAGTGGTCAAAGCGGTCACGTATTTCCTTGAGTCTGCTAGAAAATCTATGGGCAATAGGTCGGACTGTTCATTGCCTTTCAGTTAAATTAGATATTTTTATCCGATACAAACTGCAAAACTCATCGATTAAGTAGTTGATTAATTTATCTGAAAATGAGTATGAGCAATCCATCTTCGTATAAAAGGGCAGCCGCTGAATCCAACAAGAATTCAGGGGCCTCGGAAATAGCCAAAACCAAATCCAATCTGTCCAACCTGAACGAAAAAACTCTGAATACTACCACAACTCAGTCAGGCGCCTATCGCCCTGAGGACAGAACGATCCCGTTCACTCAAAACGACGAATCAATCCAGCTTGACGCAAGCAATGCTGACCAATCTGGTCATAATCTCTCAAAATCAATCGCTCAAGGGGTAGATGCCAATGATCTTACAAGCGAAGAATTAAAGAGATTGATTCAGAAACACGTTTATATGCTTGGAGACATGGACAAAACAAAAAACCGAGCTATGATCGCGGCGGAATCAGAGGCAATGAGAAACGTGCTATTCAAAGTGGTCGACAAAGACGAAGCCGCCCAACAAAAACAAGAGCCTATTAAATTAGGAATAAAGGAGACTCAAGTCCTCGAGAAACTCCTGCTTGTCCTCGAGCACCAAGAAGAAGTTTCCTCTCAGTCACAGGACGAGTCCCAAAAAGCTAAGGACTTGCTGGATGTCGAAGTCCTGAGAGCCTGGGTGATGAAAGTGATGCTGAATGTCGATAAGGCATCTAATACTCGTACCTCAAGCATAAATTCCATAGCCTCAAAGCCTCAACCAGCCGATGAGGTCCCTCAAGACTATCGGAACCTTCCCAAGACTTCGAAGTTCCTTGAATCGAGGATGATAGGTTACGTTGAAGCGTTGGTAAAAGCCCATGAGGAACAGAAGGAGCCTGAAAAGGAAAGCGAGAACATACCAACCCAAGACATCCCACGGAAGAAAACAAACGATTCTCAATCTCCTTTGAAAAAGCTCCAGGACGAATCTCGAAGAGATTCCGTGAGAAAAGGATCTCAAGACACAGTCAAATCGAAACAAGAGGAAATTCGAGAGAAGCGCAAAGATTCTCCCAAAGGGATCCCTCAAAACGTAGCTAAAGCGAAACAAGAGGAAAGTAAAGATAAACCTAGAGGTTCTCTGAGGGAAGAAGCGCTTCAAAATGTCGTCTCTCCTAAGCAAGAGGAAATTCGTGAAAAGCCTAAGGATTCCCCTAAAGGGACGCCTCAAAAACCGCGACCAGAAGAATCGCGTGACAAGCCAAGAGATTCGCTGAAAGAGACACCACAGAATCTACCAAAAACGAAGCAGGAGGAGGTAATCGAGCAGACTAGCTCTGGAAAAAATCTGTTAGTTGATCAACTTTCTTCACCGAGACTTGTGAAGGAGGAATCGGCTGGAACTACTAGTCAGGTACCTTTCGATGAGGACGAAGAAGAAGAGCTGAGAATTTCTACTCTGAAGAAAAATGGGCAATCGAAGCAACAAAAGAGCAGCTTAACGCCTGCAAAGAAACCAACCAAGCAAAAGCCTCTGTCCGCGAAGGAGCAGCTGGAACAAAGACTGAAAAGCAAAGCAATTGCAACTAAAGAACAGAAATACAAACCAGAAGAATCAAAATCCGTTGAAAAGTATTCTTCAAGGCCTAGGAACAAGAAGCTCACCGAGTTAGGTACATTTATTTTATTGGATAATCATAGCTAAAACTTTTAAAAGATTTGTACATGAGGAAAGTGACTCCCAAGAGTTTTACTCAAAGTTACTACGACAACGCGGTTAAAGGGTTTATCGAAAAGAAGGAGGAGTATCTCAAACAGGAGCGTGAACGAAAAGACTTAGAAGAGCAGAGAGAACTTACATTTAAACCTGAATTGTCCCCTAACCGGCGACTGAACTCGAAAGAAAGAGCTCCTCTGCTTGACAGACTCAGCCAATTCCAAGCGAAATCCGAGGCCAGGATCAAGAAAATGAGGGATGAAACAGCAAGGGAAAGAGAATTGGAAGAGAGTAGAGAATCTACCTTCAGACCCAAAATAAACCGAGATTATGGCCTTGGTAATGAATCGAGAAGAGCGATCGCTACTGCAGAGAAAGACCCTTTCTCTCTTCTCGCAAAGACTGGAGAGCGCTCGCGTTCTCCGATATCTGCTTCTAAAGTAGTAGATATGGACGAAGACTTCCCTCCATTTAAACCAACGTTAAACGATGAAACTGAGAAATTGGCAGTAAGGATAGTTTGCTTTATTACTCTAACGGCCTGATCTAGGAAATTTACATTGAGAACACGTCTCCTGATGTAGTCGAGAGACTGCTGAACACTTGGATGGAGTATCAGAGGAAGCGTCAGCAGCAATTAGCTGACTCGATGCCGACGTTTGCGCCGATGATGAGTCCTAAGAGCATGCAGCTGATCAAGACGAAATTGCATGATAGCAAAGTAGTCCAGCCGACGATTAATACGTTGAGCTATATGGCGGCGCAAGAGGAGCTGCGTGCAAAATTGAGTAAAAAGCAAGCAATTGACGAGCAGCTCTCGCCTGTAAGGTCCCGGTCCGAGTCGCCGAAGCTCGGAAAAGAGAGGGGACTCAAATCAGACAAATATAGCAAAATTTCTGAGTCGCAGAGAAAACTCTACCAATTTTTGCAATCTCAAACGAATTTAAGAAACGATGAGCTGCTGAAGATGCTTGAATCACTTCAAGACCAAATGAGTGTGTTTGAGGCAAGCGATGAATACAGCGAAAGCAAGCAAAGTCAGCCTAATTTAACTCTAATCGAGCAAAATCTTCAAAAGGTGACCGAAACACTGCAGGCGAGAAAATCAACGAAATCTGTGGAAGGAGGAAGGAAATCAGCCAGCAAAGCGAGTCTAGGAAAGCCGTCTAAAGCTGAAGACTCGAGAATCGGAGAAGAGGAGCAGTTCCTTACTTACTCCAGCAACGTGAATAGGACTGCAACTGAGCCTGATAGGTTTGATAAATCGCGAGAGAAGAGCAAAGAATCCAGCTTCCAATCTTATCTCAGCCCGAAGAAAGGTCCAGCGAGCCGGACTAAGATCCAGAGAGGGATGTACAGCACTCCCAGTAGTACGAGCGCTAAGAAGACTCAAAATCGCCCAGCAACGAGTGAGGGGAAACACAGAGAGTCTGTGTACCCTGATACGAACATCTTCCAAGGGGAGGAAGGCGAACAATACAGCAGCAGTAAAAGAGGCACGAAGCAAGTGACAGAAACACCAAAAAGCTCTGGATTCCAAAGCGCTGATAAGCGGAAGGCTCGGGATTCAATCTACCCTGATCAAAAGATGTTCAATGAAGACACAGTTCAGAGTCAGAAGCCTAGCTCGACTCGACAATCAGGAAGCAATAAAAAGAGCAAATTAGATGAATCTGCGGATAGTGGCAAGAAATCCAAAACTACACCTCAGAAAAATAAAAGCTCTTCTAAAGACCAGTATGACAAAAACGGACGCAGGATCCGTGATAAAGCCAGAGGCTCTGTCTATCCAGACCAAGAGATGTTTGGCGAGCAAGAGCAGGTTGAAAATCGCAGCAAAAGCTCTTCCGTGGAGAAGAGCTCTCCAGAGAGGGAGAACGAAATGTTTGATATTAGTGAAGACGCTGAATACAGCAGGAGTAATTCCGCTGAGAAGAAACCAGCAAGTAAGGATGCGGTAAAGGATTTGAGATCTAAACAACCGAATAATAAAGACCGTACTCCTTCAAAGAAGGTTGCGAGTGGAAAAGAGCAAAAAAAGCCTAAGGACGTTAAGAGAGAGTCGGTTTATGCGCCTAAATCTATGTTTGAAGAGCGCGATGCGAAAGCAGGGAAAACCAAGCATCGTGAGTCTGTATATCCGGATAAAAAGATCTTTGAGGAGAAAGACCCAAAGAACAAGAAAAGAGAATCAGTTTACCCAGATCAGCAGATGTTCGCTTTGAAAGATGAAAAAAGAGCAAAAACCCCTCATAGAGAGTCGGTTTATCCAGACCAGCGTATGTTCACCGAAGGCAGCAGTCGAAAAGCGAAAACGCCACATAGAGAGTCAGTGTATCCAGATCAACGAATGTTTACTGAGGGTGATGCAAAAAAATCGAAAACTTCTAAAAGGGACTCGGTCTACCCAGATAAAGAGATGTTCGCTTTGAAAGATGAAAAAAGAGCAAAAACACCTCATAGAGAGTCTGTTTATCCAGATCAACGTATGTTTACTGAAAGCAGCGATAAAAAATCAAAGACTCAACATCGAGACTCTGTGTATCCAGATACTCGTATTTTTACTGAAGGAGATGCGAAACCATCGGAAACTTCTCAAAGAGGTTCAGTCTATCCAGATCCAGCCATGTTTACTGAGAGCGGCGTGAAAAAATCGAAAACTTCTAAAAGAGATTCGGTCTACCCTGATAAAGGCATGTTCGCAGAAAAGAACGCGAAGTCAGCCAAAAAGAGAGAATCAGTGTATCCAGACGCTGGATTATTCGAAATTGCCTCAGGAAAGCAACCCGAGACAACTCAAAAGAAATTCGATAAGTACAAACAACGTGCTTCAGTTTACCCAGACCAAGCGATGTTCGAGCAGCCTGACGACGACGAATCTGAGAGCGATAGCGAGGAGGACCAGTCAAGAGGCTCAGACTCAGAAAGCATCCGTGCCAGATCGGAAAGTGGTCGTGACAGGTCAGAGAGTAATAACGGAAGCCCAGGCGTTAACAGAGACAGATCGGAATCATCTAACCATAAAGACGCTCAGGATAGCCGCGAGACATCGACGTTTGACGTTTCGAAATCAAAGCTTAACGATGATGATGAAAGTCCAGTAGCTGAGAATCAAAACGTTTCTCAAGGCTCCTTGGTGAGAAAAGGCCATCCAGCCCAGAAAAAACCAAAGAAAACGCCCAAGCGTACCAAACAGCCAAACAACTCACCCACTAAACTCCCTAAAAAAGCAGCAAAACGTGAAGAAGTCGAGAGCAGTGAAGAAGAGCAGGAATCTGTATCTCCTGATCTCTCGCAAGAATATCATACTACCAATGAAAATAAGCTAACCGCTCCGACAGATAACGAGACTAAAGAGAACTCTTACTCGAACAGAAACGCTCCCTCTTCGAGCAAGAGACAGCAAGAGGAAGGCCCTGGCCAAGACTACACAAGAGAGAGGAATTTGGTCATCGAATATCCTACCGAAGGCAACGAAATCGTTTCTTTTGGAAACACACCAAAGAAAAGTTATGAGAAGGCTAGACGCCAAGAGAAAGAAAAGATGTCAAGATTCCCTGATGAAAATGAAAGAGAGTACCCAGGTGATACAGATCTGAAGGCGCGCAGACTCGAGGAACAGTTACAAAGGATGATGAAAGAGAAAGAAAGTAAAAGATCGAAGGTAAGGATCGATTTCGGTGAAGGCATCAGCTATTTACCGGGTTCAACTCCCAACACTCTGAGCTCGAAGGAGGGGGACAAAAGAGCGAAAAGACAAAGTTGGAATACGGAAGGGATCGTGTCAGTACCTACGTCTGAGCTATTTAAGATCCAATTATTCAATGCAGAGCTGCGAGAGGCTCCTGAAGAGTCACAAACGCTCAAAAATCTCGGTAATTCAACGAGGCATAAGTATGAGGATTATAAACACAAAATGGAGGAAGAAAATCTCACGAATCAAACCCAAGAGTCTTTCCGGTCAGGTACCTTTAGGACGCATCAGCGATCAGCTAGTTCGTCACGGTCCCCGGATGAAGACTATATTGAGAGATCACAGAACGTCTCGGCGAGTGCACAAAAGAAGCCGAATCTTTCGCAGAAACAAAAAGCTGCGCTGAGCAATGTGGTGAAACAAGTCAAGACGGCTTCGGCTTTTAAAAAATAATGTGAGTGAAGTAATAAGCAAGATCTTAGAGGCTAGTGTGTGATAATAAGTTTTGTCTTGTAAATTTGGGTTTTGAGGTTTGTTTTTGTTATCCTTTTATAAAGTCATAGATAAGTAAGCTTATATAGTTTGGGTTAGACAGAGCACTTAATGCATTTACAAAATTCAAAATGGTTAATTCTTATGTGAAATTAAGAGAGATTTGGATGTGAAGAGACCTGCTATTTGAGGTTTAGGATTAAGTTGTGGTAAGATAAGCCAATTTTTTGAGGCCTTTATGCAACCTCAAATCTTAAAATTTCATAGTAATATATTTACATTTGAAGAGTGCATTTTATTGCTGTTACTCTCTCTTATTGAAGCTTAGAGGTCTAATGTAGATAAAATTGAAGGAGGTAGTCATCTAGGACTTATCAGGAATAATGCTAAAGCACTTTTTCATAAATACATACATCATTTCATAAATTATAAACTCTTGATTCCTCAATCGAAACTTCCAATAGGTGTTCGACAGTATTGCTAATCATACTATGGATCGTGTGAGAAAAGGCTCTCTGAAAAGATATCATTTGTAAAAAAGCCTTAAAACTCCAATTTAGGCTCGCAATCAGATCAGAAAAGAGAGACACATCTAGAACCATCTGCAGATTTCGTCAGGCTCTCGCAAAAGAACATAAACAGCTGAAATGTGGACAGGTTTGGCCTTCTCTAGCTGCCATTCTAAAAAAAAAAATTAATTCAAGGAATCCAAGTCGGTCCAGCAGATCAGATCTAATTTTACTGAGGGATTGAGCGACCTTAAATTTTTAATTAGAAATTTCAAGGCAAGCTTCCTATGTTATTATTACACACACACCTTGTTTATTCCCTCTTTCTTTCACAGAAATCTGCAAGAAGAATCTCGAAGAATTCTAGCAGCCTCAACTTTCATAGTCAATATCGCCAATTTCTTGCACTACTTATAATCTCAATTTTAGTGAGTCTCCAGATCTTTTGTACTTTATAAAAATTTAGCAAAACGCGGCAGTATTTATCCAAGGATAACCTTGAATCCACCTGACGTTACTTAGGTTAGCGAGCAACCGAATATATCCCACAATAACTGTTTTATCAGGCAATCAATGACACTACTCGCCTTGAATTCAAGGCTATCCCTTTAAAAAGGCAAGAGAAACCACATTCTTTAATTTCCGGTGTACACAGTCCTACCACCCGCCACTTGAAATTTAACTTTACATTAAAATTCAGTAAAGGAAGTTTTTTTCGAAAATCGATTACCGGATAACTGAATTTTTTTCGAACAAAGAAGAACTTAGGAACCTAAATTATTCGGGAAAACGGCTAAGGAAAAATTCGAACCCTTTAGAACATTGCGATCGAGACACTCGAAATATAATTCAAAGAACAACTTAAATAAGCGAAAAAGTTGCTTTTTCCACAAAAACGCTCATCAAGCCAGCAATTCAACGTCTAGCACTTCGATGAATAATCCACGCTCTGCAAACCTCGCATCGACTTCAAATGCCGCACTTGACGACTACTTTGACAAGCAAGATCAAGAAGATTCACCAAATGGTGAGAACATCAAGGGAAAAAAGAGTGGGAAATGGACTGCCGAAGAAGACGAACTCCTCAATAAATACGTACCGATTTATGGCGAGAAGCAATGGCGTAAAATCGCTGAGCACATTCCCGGTCGCTCTTCAATTCAATGTCTTCATCGTTGGACAAAAATCCTGAAGCCAGGCCTCGTAAAAGGCCCTTGGACACAAGAAGAAGATCAAAAACTGATAGCTTGGGTCCGTTCTGAAGGTCCTTCGAAGTGGGCTCAGGCCGCAGCTTTTATTAAGGGCCGCTCAGGGAAACAGTGTAGAGAGCGCTGGTTTAACAACCTCTGTCCTGATGTGAAGAAGGGAAGCTGGAGCGAGGAGGAAGACGAGATGATATTCCAGCTGTACCAGAAATACGGCTCAAGCTGGAGCAAGATCGCAAAGTATATCCCAGGGAGGACAGAAAACGCCATTAAGAACCGTTTCTACTCAACGCTGCGAAAAATCGCTGCTGATAAAAAGAAAACGTTTTTAGAAAACAACTCAATTGATATCAAAAGAGAACTCAGCGACGGTCTATCAGACGATAACCTCGACGAAATATCCTCTACGACAAAAAAGCAAGCAAAGAAAGACGATGTAGCTGAGAAAAAGCCTGAAAGCGTAGCAGAAGCAGCTGAGAGTAACGAGGCTGAGAATAAAAAATCAAAAGGCAAAGAAAAAACTGATGAAAGCACAAAGAACGAGCTGTTGCTCATGGAAAACTCTCAAAATACTCTCTACAAGCTGCTCAACCAAGACGGCGCCCCCGTTGACATCCCCAAGGAGAAGAAGGATGGCGACGAGCCGAAGAGCTCAGCGGCGAAGAGGAAAACCAGCGAGCATATCGAGTCTGAACCGCAGAAATTGAAAACGAAACAAAGCGACGCCGAATTCGAGAATTACTTGAAGCAGATCGGCAATGAGGACCTGTCGAAGAGGTTTTTGATTAAAAGAACGCCGAGCTCAAACAGCAGA
>ENA-UOTZ01000638-UOTZ01000638.1-compost-metagenome-genome-assembly--contig:-NODE-638-length-29128-cov-11.321194_pt1 | contig 29128 bp, 22 predicted proteins | sample MGYA00238144_ERZ746983 | MGnify/ENA primary metagenome ERZ746983 (study PRJEB28759, sample SAMN06268863) | compost metagenome | isolation source: single cell | place: USA: California, Emeryville, Joint... | reverse complement strand
TCTATGAATATTGCTTAAATTGCACGTTAACTTATTCATAATCATTTTATCTTGTATCAGTTTCTCTGAAGATAATACATCATGCTGAAAATAATTTACTCAAAAATTTTGTTTTCAACAACAACCAGGAGGCTTAATTGATAGTAAAATGACCATCTATCCTTGAATTAAAAATGCTGGTTAACTTTTCTTTTCGATTATTCAAAGTTGTTGTGGAAAAAATGGCTTTTCTTTCTGGATACACACTCTAAAGGAACACTACAACAAGATAGGCGCAAGCAGAAATTCTTGAGAGAGAAAAACCCGATAATTTTCTGAATATAATAAATTTAACGCGCAAAAATAAAACCTCTCAATGAATCTAGAGAATAGTAATACAAATAGTGTTTCCTCGCGTTACTCCAATTTCTCTTAGCGAAAAGACTGCTCCAAGAAGCCATCACATCCAGTTTTAAGAAGCGAATCATCCATCAAAAATCTCAATCACAAACAGGCAGCAAGAAAGAAAATAATTACGCAACCAATCTCAAAGACAAGCAAGAGGATGCGGTTGCAAACTGGAGAGACAGTTTCAAAGATCGCCCTGGATTCTCACAACCAATGGAACGACCGTCATGTACCTGCTCTCAATGCCAAAACAAACTTTACAATATCAAGTATTCATTTCGCAAAAACGATTTTTTGTAACAATCTATAAAAGCGAGACTGAAATGAAAAACAATGCTGATATCGCGAGACCAAACTCCAAGCCCGGAGAGAATGAATTCGATTTGATTTACATTTTGCGGAAGTTAAAGCCAAGCGCTGGATTTCGACTGGAAAAAGCGTTTAAAATTCTCATCGCGGATACTGCTGTCTTCCAAGACGGCGATCCCGAATTTATCATTTACAATGGAAAGGTTCCTTCTTGTATCGAGACTAAGAGTATTAATCGAAATCGTTATTGGTATAGGATAAGAACATACGGTTTATCCATAAAAAAGATCAGCTTTTGCTTCCAGAAGTAAGGAGGTTTTTCCTGGACAGGAAGAAGCGTAGAGACACCGAAGGATACGTTTTCAATGAAACCTCAATCACTATCCGCAATAATTTGGTTCATGCTAGCGGGAACTATCTAAGCGAAAACAGAGAACACGGTGATAAGGTAGCAAGAGACTCGATAGTTGAGGAAGGAGAAACACCTCATGCTGAAGGCGAGCAGGCTATTACTGTAAGTTTACTATTTCAGCACCTTAATGACTGAATTGTAGCCTGAGAAGATCATTCAGCAATCAAGCGGATATCGTGATATGGCGCTATGCAGATACAAGGACGGTAATTTAACAATTCGAATAATTGCAATGATTTATTGACGTAAATTGTGCAGATTCCGTTCAAATCCTCTCGGAAATAGCCTATTTTCATTATATGCTCAAACGACGAAATGAACCGGTGTGGAAAGAGTTGAAATACATGCAAGCTTATATCAGACCAAAAGTAAAAACACTTCATTGTCGCAAACAAATTATTCTTTTTTGATAGAAAACGCACCCACACTATATCCGAGTCCTTTACGATTACGAAACCCATTCGAATGAAGAGTTATTCAAGAGAGCCGCAAGATTCATTCACCACCTGCATAACGCTGATGTGCATAATATTGACGATGTTCCTGGATTCACTAAGAGCACGCCTGAAGACGAGTTCGAAGAGGTGGAACTAAAGCAGAAAAACCTTCATCTCTTCTGCCTTTATCAGACGTACAAACTGACGAATTACCTCGAAAGTTTTTGTGGTACTAAAATAAAATCCATGGAGCTTGACTATGCAATTGATACTTCTAACGCTATCTACCTAGTCAATTGTGAGAAAGTGATATGGGAGCCGTTCATCAGCGATGCCTATGTTCTGAAGCAGATTACCTTTATAGACGAGAAAATTAATAATAAGACCCTGTATGATCTCGCGGATCCCCAAAATAAGCGACAGCAGAATGATTTATTACTGATGATGCAGGAGTACATGAAAGAGAATTATGAACTGGAAAAGCGGAGAATGAAAATAGATTTGAATGACTCGATTCGGAATTTCACAGAGACGAATAGAGCGTTTCAGCTTTTGAATCCGGATGCTCCGTTTAATTTTTCGGATTATGCGACACAGAAAGTCAGCTTTCAGGAATTTAAGGATTGGCTGCGAAACAGAGTCGCGGATGAGCCAAAAAGCAGTCCGTTTAGGAAGCTACTGATAAGTATTGGACAAAAGCAGAATGAACTAATCAAAGCTGAAGAGAGCAGGACCCCAGCTATAAGATCTATAAAGAGTCACACTCGAACAGGAGCGGCTAGCTTGTCACGAATTAAACCTTTGCAACTACAAAATCTAAAGTTGGAGGCTTCGATGCCAGAAGATGTTTTTAAGTAAATTCGCAGTTTCGTAGGATTGTTGTTTAACCTCTCTATTGATGATCAGGAAGCAGCAAAAGAAACTTAAAGTGTTCGAGCTTGCTGGAAACGGAATGGCTCGGAAAAAATATAAATTCGCACCAACAGAGAGTCAGAATTTTGTAAAATTATACACGAGTAAGACTCCCAACTGGAATGAAGTATTTTCTATCGGGAAGCAAGAGAACAGCGAAAGAGCCATTGAACTATCAGAAAGTCCCATTAAACAACAATTGCGAACTCCAGGGAGGAATCTATGGTCAGCAAAATCACTAAAATCTTTAGCATCAGCAGCCACATCTGTTCCTAAATCAGATGTTTCAAGGCTGTTGAAAGACTACCCTAATAATTTCTCAAGGGCAAAGACTCCTGGAGGTCCAAGACCTATAAGTGGATCGATTTTTAGCAAAAAGACACCTACAACCAGTCAGATAGGAAACTCTTTCGATGCTTCTTCTCCTCAAATGAAACGCAAACCAATCACGCCGGGGACTTTTCTCGTCAAACCAGAGACTTTACCATTTTTCGTATATTCGAAAAGACCTAATAAACACTACTGACTGGGGTCGTATGTCGTACGTGATCACATTTTATTAGTGTGATATGGCTGGCTATCACAGAATTTTTAAATCTTTTGCTGAGGCGAAAAATCCTACTCATATCTTTCATCAATATTTATTATTTTTTTCATATGATAATATTCAATTATTCCCACCAACTACTTTCCTCTCGATGCTGTCAGTGCCTTGCTCTCATCAATATTCGGTTTTTCGAATTTAGTGATTTTAAGATAATTCTTGTCAATGACTTATGGAAAATAAATGGAAGTATATGGTCTTATCAGATATTTCCTTTTTCATTCTAGCTATAATATTCTCAATTAGAAGCAACAATTCAATGAATTCAATTCATCATTACTCTCATCTGTTCCAATCGGTTACGACTTCGTAACCAAACGATTGAAACTAATATACGTCACCATTTGATGCCGTGCGTTATTTTTCCTGCCCAGTATCACCAAACAGTTCAACCCTTCTAAATAGCTGATTTTTTCAAACCATTTTTGCGATGGACTTTCCTGGAGAACTAACTCACCCCCTTCACTTAGATTCCTGACTTCAAGACGACTCCCCCACACCGCAACATATTCCGCTTGTTCTTGCTTGAAGTAAATGAACGGTTTGACGGTGTTAATGCTGTCTCCAACTTGAATCATCGTTATCTTCTTCCCACTGTATGACATCAAAGCCAGCTTGTTCTGATGGCACACAGCAAACCTATTAGAATCTATCACCTGAAACGCGTAGCATGGATTCATCTCTTCCTTCATTTTTAGGGACTTCCTTAAATTAATCATCCTGATGATTTTCATGTTCCAGCCAAGAATAAGCTCATAGAGCATGTCTCCTACCATCAAAAAACACAACCCACCATTTGGTGAAAAACTAATCTCCTCTGATTGATCACGGTTCATCATGCTTGCCATCAAAGAGGTCTTCGTCGTCCAGAATTTCCTGCGAGAGGAGATGATTTCGAACGGCTCGATCTTCGCGAAGTAAAGTCGATAGCGGTCAGTAAATACGACCATGCGATTTTTCCGAGGGACAATCTCACAGGAAATCACAGGTTTCTCTTTCTCTCGAGTGGGATCTTGCCATAAACTCTTGAGTTCTGTTCCAACAGAAATGAAAAAAGCAGCTGGAGTTTGCGGATTGAGAAAGAGATGCTTTCCTTCAAAACAAGGCCCGACGATATGAAGCGGAGTTCTTTTATAAATTTCGCCGCGATTTGAGGTATTTTGGAGAAGTTTTGAATGTGATTTTGGTTCAGAAAACTCCTTTTTCGAGTAATCGTAAAGTGAAAGTGCTTTCGACGTCGAGTTGAGGATCAGCAGGCGAGATGAGTCCTTGATGTCCGTGAAATCGGAGAAATCGACGGATTCGATTTCATCGAAAGTTTCCATCGTGTGAGACCCTCCTTTCTTTTTCGATTGCTTTGGTGGCATTTTTTTTTTTGGGTTTAAAAATTATTATAATCCTCTGACCACCAAGACGCATTTGAGCTACTCAAGTTGGTCAAGTTGGTTCATATACTATACTTTTGGTAGGTCACGAAATTTAAGTTTTTCCGCTGTTGCTGAAATATCATTCTTTTGAGAGGTCCAGTATTTTCTGCAAAATCTCGTTGCATGCTTGGCGAAGAGATATGTGTGTAAGGCTTAGTGTATTATAGTTGCTTTCGGTCATTGGAAGTGCGCTTGTAAGCTTTTGGTGATGGTGTCGTTTTATCAAATAAAATAGACTTTAACAATTTTTACGCGCGTTTGAAAATGGAATTTTTCCATCCTGTTGTTGTTTGTTATGTAAGGACGTTTGATATCTAAATGAAAGCTTAGTGAAAGTTCCGATAACCTCAATTGGAAGGCCGAATTTCGAGAATTACGATTCTCATTAGATTCAGTTTTACCAATAATTCATATTGATTGAGAAAGTGAAGTAAAAACGGTATTTCAAAGTATCAAGTGACGCACCACTTATAAATACCCTTCTACTTTCGAATCAATAACATTGAAAATTGTAAAAACACCTGGGAGAAAACAAATGAGAGAGAATATAAATCCGAACTAACTGATGTAATTGGAATATCTGAGAAAGAAATATGCGTCTCTGTTTCTCAGGAATTATTTCTATTTACTTGCAAAAAATGGTGCCAATAGCACCTCTCTGTCAGAATATTTCAAAAATAACTTATTCTGATAGATCGCAATAAATGAAATTGCAGGAGTTAACGAATTAAAAATATACACAAAACATTTTTCTATTGAGGATCTATTCTGGGTTCCAAATTCGATGTCTTTTGAAAAACTTACACCATGTTCAAGGAAATAATATCTTCATTTTGCATAATATTTCAGATCTCTACTGTTTTCTGGTGTATAATGAATTTCAAATTTCATAATCTTCAATTAATCGAAGAAAACATATGAAAAAGGAGCGTTGAAAAATTTTCGAGTATGTTTTCAGAGTTTGTTAAAACTCCCACATTATTATTGGCACCCTAGTTGCTCGATAATGTTTTCTGCTATTAGAAGCACCATTATACTTCTAGAAACGATATTTTCAATTTTATTGTCGTTTCTCGCACTAACTATAGAGAAATTTGAAGCTGTTGAGAGTGGGATCTTACAAGACACGTTCCGAAAACTCCTTTTTACTCATGAATGAATAGTTTCTGATAATATAATACTTTTGTTGACAGCACTGTTTGAATTAGTTATAATCCGTTTTCTGAAGAGACACTGCAACGAATTGAAAGTAAAATTATCGGAGTGAGTTAACAAAATAATTATTTGACGAAGAGTTACTAATGAGAAACACTGCACCAGTTGATTTTCGAAAATCTGCTCAACCCGATTCTCGCAAATCTGCCCAACCTAATATTAGCGAATCTACTACGACAACTTTGTCCCGAAGACCAAAGTATAGTGACCTTGCATTTTTTGAGGAATATGCTTCATTTATTGCCTGTGGACCTGAGCATATGCTCGCTATCGGTAAAAACGCCCCTACACAAACAACCTAACATATAAATTAGACTCCTCGGAACCAAAGGAAACATCCCTTTTGGTCTGGGGTTCAAACGAATGCGGACAAATCGGGATTGCTGCTAAAGATGATGGTCCAAAACGCACAAATGAGGTAACCTACTTCTTTTATTGAATTTGATCCCAGCCATTCACTCCTGTAGCCTAAGTCAATAGAAATCATGTATAAAGGCGAGAAATATTTCCCTGTTCACGTCTCTTGTGGACTTAAACATAGTGCAATTGTTGCATATCGAGAAAATCCTGACGCGGATGAATCCGACCACAATACCCTTGCATCAGATTGGTCGAAATCATATGTATTTTGTATGGGAAGCAACAAGAACGGACGACTCGGTTTAGGGTGTGCGGATGAGTCAGACTCTGACTCTGAAGATGAGAAGCATGAACCCAAATCTTATCTCAACTTCAATGGGAAGTTTATGCCTTCTCTCGACAAGGAAAAGATCCTAGACAATAAGCTCATTCGGCAGGTCGCTTGCGGTGGAAATTACACTTTAGCTCTTACCGAAGAAGGAGATATTTACGCTTGGGGTGAAGGAGTTACGGGTGCTTTAGGTACCGGGCACTATCAAGACCAGCATTACCCGACGAAAATCGTGCTTGAAATCACAAAACACGACTACGGCAATAATTCAGGCGCGGAAAAAGCTTCATATATCGCTGCTGGGTACTGCCATTCACTTGCAATCAGTTATACCGGAGTCATGTATGCGTGGGGGAACAACGATTTCGGGCAGCTCGGAATTGTCGGAAAGGGCATGGAAAAAGGGCCTAGCACGAATAAACCAGAAAAAATTACCGCAGTGAAGAACCGAATGGAAAAAGTAGCCTGCGGCATGTTCCACTCTGCGGCTATTTCTCAAGAAGAATACTTATTCACATGGGGCGCGAACAAAAATGGACAATTAGGCCATCTTGATTTCTCAAACAGAGACTATCCAGAGAGAGTATTAGCCTCAGAACTGAAGGACGAATCCATCAGATGGGTCGCTTGCGGGCCAAATCACACTTTAGCCGTTACCCGATCTGGAGAGATGTTCGGATTCGGAAACAACGCCTCCAACCGACTTGGATGCAAAGATTATAAGCTCAAAATGAATAAAAACTTACCCCCAACGAAGATTTTACTGTCTACAGAGCAAGAAAAACTGAGAATCAAAAGCGCAGAAGCGTTGATGCAAGTGGCAACATCTTCAAACTGCTCGATGGCTTTGAATAGTGCAGGAAAATTGTTTACGTGGGGCAAAAATTTCAAAGATTGTCTTGGTCGAGAAGTGCGAAATGAAGAAGATAACAAAAAAGCTCAAGAGCGAAGGGCACTGATGCATATAGAAGGAGACCTAAATTATCTCGAAAATGTTGAACAAGAGGATGAAGATGCCTACTTTGCGTTCCGTCCGTATGAAGTCTCGATGCCTTTTAAAAAATTCAAGGCGCAGAAAAACGCCAAAACTCTCTCAACTCGATTCATCAACGTTCAATGCGGCCTCTATCACACTGTTGGCTTGACTGACGCAGGAGAAGTGTGGGTCTGGGGATCTAATTCATCTGGTCAGCACGGTGTGACTAATGAGGCTATTATTCAACAGTTTGAAAATTCGAAGAAGGTCAAAGAGTCTGATTACTCCGGAGAGCTCCCTTGGACTGCGTATCCCACGCTGGTTAGTAGATTCGATATCAAAGCTAATCGTCGAATTACGCTGGTCTGTACAGGCTCCGAGCACATACTTGCAGTCGAAAACGGCAAAAAAACATATGGTTGGGGACGAAATTCTGAAGGACAGCTGGGAATTGGGAGAACCTCACCCTATGTAATCGAGCCTGAACCTATCAAGGAATTTGCGGGAGTTCCGATTCATTGGATCGCAGCTGGTGAGTCTCATTCTCTGGTAGTAGACACTCTGGGAGTGGTGTATGCATTTGGGTCTAACACCAATGGTAGACTAGGTTTAGGTTCATCGACGACTATACAGCTAAGTCCTAAAAAAGTTTATTTCGAAGAAAATCCTGACGTGGTCATTGTCAAGGTTGCTTGCGGTACCTACCATTCGCTTGCTCTGGACAACCAAGGTAAGGTTTACTCCTGGGGAGGAGGATGGTACGGCCAGCTGGGTCATAATAACCTCGAAAATCAATTCGTTCCTCAGGAAATTGATACGAAGAATACATTTGTTGATATTGCTGCCGGTAAGGTACACTCAGCTGCCATTAATAAGGACCACCAAATCTTCATTTGGGGTCTTAAAGAGGCGTTTTTGAAATTTTACGACGCGCTGGACATTGACGAAGATCAGAATAGCAAACACCAAAAAGGCGAGGACAAAACTCAGAAACAGGAGAACCTGAAGCGAAAATTGCTCAAAGAGAAATATATCACTAGTCCTACACTTTGGGACTATTTTGCTCAGGAGAAAGTTCTGAGCGTTTGCTTGGGTGATACCTTTAACGCTTTAATTAATAACACGAAGACGCTCTACGTCTGGGGTAACTTCGAAACGAAATTGAACGCTGAACTGGATGAAAAGGCTATGCAATTATACAAAAAGAAGTATGAGAACCTCAACGACACTGAGAAATATGATGTTAGAAAACGACTGAAACCAGAAATCGAGTCGGTCCCTGGTCTGGGCTCCTGCGTCAAGGTCTCGGTGGGCTCCAATCACGTCTTTGTCCTGAGTGACTCAGATGATTTATACACATGGGGTTTGGATAATTACACCGGAAGACTCGGTCTCGCCTTTGATGAATTCTTTGAAAAAACAAAGGTTGGGAGAAAGCCCGAGAAGAAGAATTATAAGTCTGAATACCTAACGACGCAAGAGAAAGTCAAATGGTTTGTTCATCGATTCCTTCAAAATAAGAAAGAGCTCGAAAGACAGGGAAAAGAGGAGGAAAGCAACCTGAAAAATGATGGCCAGTCCAGAAAAGAGTCATCAAGGAGAGGGTCTTCCAAAATGAGAGGCGGATCGAGGAGCTCGAAAGGAGGCCTAAGTGGCTCAAGCAAGAAATTTGGAACAGTAGCAGAGGAAGATGACGATGATGACGACGATAATGTCGCGGTGGAAGCAAACCTAATCGAAGACCTAAGAAGAGAGGAGAATACAAAGAGAAACGCTCGTTTACAGCAGATGGACGCCAAGTTGAGACTCGGAAGCGCGAAACTTCTGAAAAAATTTGAAAAAGTGCGAGATTTCGAAAGCTCGCTAGAAGCTTTCTTGAGCAAGGTCGAATCTGAAACGTTCAAGCGCATCGCCGGACCTCCATTCAGCAAAAACACGAAGAAAAAGCAAACTATCGACCTCCCTCAGGCGTACGTGCTGAATAAATCTCTTTACAAGAAATTACTCACGGTATTCCAGATGCATCCGTGCTACTTGAGGAAATTGTACAACCCTCCAGGTGAAAACGTCGACGCGGTGTTCGATATCATAAAGGATGTTTACGGAGACTTGGAGATGGACCGCAGAAAGATAAATATGTTTATGAGCTTAGCTCTAACGATCTTGGAGATTGAGCTCGGGAAGGTCGAAGATGCAAAGACAGCTAAATTGACGTTCGGAAGCAGTGAAGACGGTGAGGAAGAAAGGACTATCCCGCTTTTCCTAAAGATGTTCAATCATTTGGTGATGAGCCAGAGGAAGAACGTGCTCTACTTGAAGACGATCACTGATAAGATAGGAGGTTTGGTCGCCGATAACTTCCAAGGCGAGAAAGTCGAAAAGAACAAATTTTCTTTCTTCCTCCACCTCAATGCGAACAAGGCTGGATATAAGGAGTTCGTTGAGAAATTAAAGAATGAAAGTGAAGAAACGAAGAAGAAGATTATTAAAGACAACGTCACGGCCGTCAAAAATAAAATCATCAGCGAAATCTTCAAACTGATGATCTCACCAACGGATAACATCAGCATTTCAACGAAATACCTGTTTTACCGGACTGTGGAAATATTGAGCAACAAATTCTCTGATATGAACGCGAAAGTCCTCAAGAGCAAAGCGTTGGGTAACTTCCTTCGTTTATCTTCTCATGCTAACTCTCCTCCTATTAACTAGCTCTTATCTTCCAATATGTCGCTCGAATTGAAAACTACAAGAAGTTCTATGAAAACTATAACACGGAAGACGAAAATGAAGAGAGAAAGTAAACCTGCTGTCGCTACACCAGTGTTTTTATTAATAACTAACCTATTAGCTATGTGATAAAGATGAGCCTTGAGCATATTATCCCTGTCGTGATGAGATACATCAAAGGAGAGCCTTACGATAAAGCGGATATGCTATCTTTTTTTTCTGATGACATTAAAACGAAAGATAGCGAACGAAATAACATTCTCCTCGAGTTTGAGAAAATCACGGATGTCGAATGCGAGAAGGATCCTACCATTGATGCTGAAATTAAGAAAATTGAGGAGTATTCGATTGACGAATATATCCTCATAGACAGTCTCGAGCATTCGTTAAAGGTAGACATTGATTTGTGATCGAGCTTGCTTAGACCCACACTAGGAAGAAGGAGACAGAATCTCAGTTAGACTGGGCACGTTGAATATGCTGACTAAGCTTCTCCATCAGAAAGGACCAGAGATGGCTGTCGTTCAACCCGTTAAGCTTGATATCACCCACCTTGTAAATTCTACACTAATGAATTATTGCTAACCATCCTCAAAGTTCTTATCGAATCTTGATCCCAAAGAGAGTTTCGTTAACAAAGATTGTCCTCAAGAATACCGGGATGTTCGAGTCAATTTCAAACTCATGACAAGGTAGAAAAATCTCAAATGTTTTCGTCTGTGACATCTTTTCCTTTAGACAAATGCTTAATAATGACAACTCTCTCCCTAAGAAATGCAAAGATTGCGGGGTCTATCTAAAAGAAGCACTTTTAGGAGCAGACGCTGAGAGCATCCTTCCTGAGTAATAGTTGATTACAAATTAAAATTTTACCCTAGGGTTTACAAAATAGATTTAAAGCTGACGAACCAGAAAGCTTGTTAGGGTACTTCAAAAGATTCGTGATGATTCTTGAAAAAGAGAAGTTGATTGAATTCGTCCGTCAGCCTCTCGAGAATTTTGACACGTTTTTGGACGTAAACAAAGCCGCTTTTTCATCAAATTATTAAATAATTTTTCAAAAGAAAATTAAAGCCAATCAGGATGTGAGAACGCAAAAGCTAATCGAGCAATTCCGTGACATGCTCAACGACCACGTGATAATCATATCTGTACATCCTTCGTCTCGTTGGATCGCATGTCAACTTTATTTTTTTCTTCTTAGCAAGCAGGACGTTTGGAAAAAGACAACCTTCGTTCGGATAAATACAGCCAGCACAAATACACTGAATGCAAGAAGCTCTTTGAGCAATTAAAGCAAAGAAAAAAAGAAAAAGATAGGATGTATCATTACATCGACATTTGGATGAGCCTGATCGAAGAGATTACAGGAGAAGTGAAAGAAGCCATTGCTAAACGAAAGATGCTGTAAATCCGCACTTATTTTCTAAAAGCCTCACTCTCTTTGCAGCGAAGCACTGAAACCTCAGGTTCTTGAAGTTGCTGAGATCGGAATCGGAAACCGAGTAAGATTATGCCCCATAGCACTCTGAATGACCGTTGATTGCTTAGGAACTTGCATCTATACTCGCGAGAAATCGTAACAGCATGTATGCACGTGTGCAAGAATCGTTCACGAATACCACAAATATCTGCAAGGATATTGTGGAGGAATTAAACGGCGAAGAGAAGAAGCGACTTATATTGTTCGGGCGATATTCGTTCAAGATATTAAGGGCCAAAAAAATTCTGGTGTCATATAAAGGCACTTTTGATAAGAACAGGTAATAAAAGCGCTGAAAAGGGTTGGTCCTTATGATAACATGATATAGGTACAACAATTACGATTTGATATTCGCAAAGAGAGACAACAAGATCGTGATTAATGTTGTTGTGTCGCACAAGAAAGGGAAACTCCAGAAATTGTTTTCGAGAGGCGGTGCTAACACATTCAGTGAATATGACGAGATTTTGGAGGCCTATGAGATTCCTCAAAAATATTTAATGGAGTGGAGAGCAAGCAGAGTTCTGGAATTAGATCTAATGAAGAAAGTGAAGAAAGAATTGTTGACGTTATGCTGTATGTGCTGCCAGACTCAAGCTGCGAATGAAAAGTAAATAATTTTTTCGGAATCGTCATTTATTGAATATTTATTTCTCAGGAAAATAAAAATTGGAGGAGCCGAAGGAATTGAATTTGTGACGGATAGGTTTGTCGAGCTTGTGGATTATTTAGAAAAAGCCCCTAAGATTTATGCGAATCAGTCTGAATTCTCGGCTAATAATGACCATTAAACGAAGTTATTATGTGTTGGCTGAGAGTTGTTTACTTTTTTTTTTTAATGGGAAGAAATTTATATTGAATATGCCGAGTATTCAATTAAGCAGTGGCTTTGATATGGAAATTGCATATATGGTAAATGAAAAAAGGATGAAAATATCAAATTAAAATGAAATATCCTTCAAAGGTCTGAGAACAAAGATGTGTTATAGAACTATCTATCTAGTTCGTGTAGTCACAGCTATTTTGAGGAAGTCTTTTGAGAGATAATTGGTAATATAGTTGTTTCGTTTTTACGCCGGGTAGTAGGTCTATGCATCAGCTGCTGAATGATCCGATCCATATGAGATGAATTAACTACTAATATCTTTGGTAATATAATAATCGACAGTTCTGATTAGAGCAGTATTTCAGAAAATATTAATAATAATGCCAGAGTTTGTTATATGAAACGAGAACGAAACTGGGTTCGTGTATCTAATTGTCTCTTATCTAAGTTATCGCCTGGCGAGATAATATAATGGATTTCATGGAATTTGGTTTATACATTATAATACGTATTTAGAGGCGAGTCTCATGATTTTTCAAATGAGCGATGACTCAAACTCCTAGTAGGTTATCGGCATTAATTAACTTAATTCTTCTGGACATATAGGCGCAATTAATAATCATTTCTTCAGACAGAATATTCGTCGTACAGCGAAATATACGTTTAAATCGAACAATCCATCCAGTCATAAATTAAAAAAGAATACGTGCTTCTGATGTTTAACATTGAAACCACTTCGATTACAGAGAAGGGACCTAAACTCTCTTTCTTTACACTTATCATTGCTCTGTCTCTCCGCGAACTCGCAGCCATTGAAAACGCAAACTCTGCTCTTATGATAATATTGAATTGTTTGGTTCTGACAGCATTTCTTTATTATGGCAAAATGGTTGAAAGTCCAATTCCTTTAGTCACCACTGGAATCGCCTTCCAATACGTGTTTTTCAAAGGGCTGCTCAACCTATTCGAAGGATATTGCACCAGCTATGTGCTTTGTGCCCACTTTGCTGCCTTCTGTTTCCTGTCGATCGGATTCTTTGCTTGCTTGGCAATAATGACCTTTATTATCGTTCGAGAAAGGTTCAGCTCACCGACCATTCCCGGGATCAACATCATCGAAAACCTCAAAGCAAAGTAACTCATGCTAATTCAATTTAATATGATAATACAATAATAATATCTCCACTATCTGTTTATACATTATATGTAGTGCTAAGGCTTAGACCGCAGTCGTTTTTCGTTATTCTGCTACATATTTTACTTTCTGCATGGCATTTCAGGCTGGAATCCTTGTATATCCTGCATCCATTTAATAATGTGCCCAAAAAATTAAAATTCTATTCAGAATGATGAGATTCCTGAAACCAAAGCCACGACAAGAAAGAAACCAAAAACCCATTCCTATTTTCGACAATCCTCATGTTGTTTATATTATTTGCGAGTATTTGACCGAAGACGCCATCGTGGTCTTACTGCAGGTGATTAATCACATTTGATGAGCATCCTGATTTGATGATGAGCAGGTAAACAAGGCAGGCCACAAAATTATCACGAGCAATGATAAAATCCAATTGAGAATCTTAAAATTCAAGCTTGCAAACGCCGAAAAAGAGATCAAAGTAAGAGCTGAGCTGTAAGAAATCCCATAAATGTTGAATAGAGGCTTGAAAATGGCAATAGTCCTGAAATAAGAGACAGTACATTCGTATTTGTGGAAGAAAATCCGAGGATCTTAGACTATCTGGTATATTTGTTGTAGGAATGACGTTGATAGCTAAACAATAACTTAGACCCTGCCTTTTTGGCAGACTTCCTTGCCTTTGCAAAGTTTTCCTCGCCCCAAAAACCCGCTCCTTCAGAAACTGATGTTCCCTCATGATAGCACTCAAAAAGAACAGAAGAGTCAGGCTAGTATAGCGCAAAAAAAGGAGTCTAGTAATATACCGAAGAAGAAAGAGAAAATTTTTATGTCGACAGAAGAATTTAAAAGAACGCAGCTCGCTTTGCTAATTGACCCACATTTACTTAAATCAAATAATGTCACTCTGGATTTTTCAACTGGTGTGGCCGATCCAGCAGCATATTCGGAATCACTTCACTTTGGAAGACCTGGTAACAATTTCTGAATAAAAATGAGTTAATTGACTTATTTGCGAATTGCTAGAGCATTCACATAGATTTCCGCTCTTCCCTATTAGAGAGAAAGATCACACAAACCCAAAAAGTTCATTCAATCCCTTAGGAGTTATTGCTAATTGAGTTTTTTCATAGCTAAATTGAATAATACACAAAAGGAATTTCAGGCTTCTTTCCAAGAAAAAGAAAAAATTGAAGAGACGAAACCCAGTCTGACAAAGAAAAATGATACATCGTCATCTAAGTCGAATAGAAAGCCCTATCCTTGGGGCTATGCGATGCTTGATTAGGTGAACCATGACAATGTTTTAATGAAGATTCCCCTTTAAAGGAAGATTAGCGTGATTGTGTTTAGTTACTTATAGCAAGCGAAGACTTTACTTACTTGTATTTAGTTTCATATTCGAATTACTAATGATTTGATCCTTTTTAATTTGTTCAAAAACAAAAGGATGTATCGCTCTATAAAATGAAACATTGGTTTTCTAATATTCCAGATCAAAATTTATAATGCTGTCTAAGCTCAATTGGATCTAAATTGATAACAACTGAGAGAGTAAAGTGATTTCTTATTGCAAAACTGCATGATATCCGTGAGAAGATGGTGCTGTGATTAAGTAGCTTCAATTGAAGTAGGGTTTTTGAAGAAATTCTTCTCAGAAAACAGTGGCCAAAGCATTCTACATTGCCAAATGCATTTTCTAATGGGGTTTAAAGGAGTCTGTAAACAAAACTAATCTCTCAATATTTTGGAAGTGCCTGTTATTCCAAAGAACTATTGATCGCACCTATCCTTCTTGTATTTGTCTTTCGAAGGATCTCACTTTAAGAGGCAATAGAGAACCACGGCGAAATATCTACAATCTATTGTTCTCGAATTTCCTTTCGTTGGAGAGAACTACTAAGATCGAGAATTTTGGTTGAATTCTTTAAACACTGTCGGTATTTTATACAAAGTTTTTCGTTGTTGTGAATCTCTTCCATTCAAATCCGTTTTTGCGTCCGTTAACCTATCTAGCCTATCTATCCAGAAAAAATTACTGAGAATAATGAGGTTTGGTACCGTAGATTCCAGTACAGCATTCAAATTTCAAATGATCCATAGATCTGGTAGAACAGCTGAGCTACATTTACATGAATTAGCACAGATATAAGCAAAATCTCATTTTGAATTTTCATTCTTGAAACCACACCGAATATCGATTTCAAGAAAAGTTGTTAAAGTTGCCTCAATTCACTTCCTCCTAGGCCTTTCTTATCTACCTCAAGAAGACACAATGTAAAGCTTTCTCAATATTTTTTTTTTATAAATCGCACTGGTTAACCATTTGCAGCAACATTATAATAAATCTAATGTGACAATATTGCGTTGGCTGCACAAAATTCGGACCATTTCTCAACGGTCTGGCTTGTCCAAAGGGACAGGTCTGGACGTCAGGTGGAACCTTGACGCCAAAACCACTTCCACATATGAATCAGAGAATACAATAATGAAAAATCCGAAAACACACGAGATATTTCTATTACTGCCGATGTCTCTCTATGCGACTGAGGTAATCCATAGTTTAGGTTTCCAAATCCCATAGAACTGGCGCTGTGCTCCATAGAGCATCAAAATGTTGACTTTAAGGAGAATCACTTATCGAAACTGTTTTTTCTGATGCGCACGCGTGCATTTTTTTGGCTCTAAAATAGAGCCAGCATTTCAGCAAATGCAGTTTTTTATTTGACGAAAATTCAAAGAGCAATTTTAATTAAATAGGACTCCGAATTTAGAGTCTCAACTTTTGAATATTTAATTTAAATAACTTGAATTATCTTGGGATTTCTTTCTCGAATGTTCAGTTGGAGTCCTAGTTGGAGCTCTGGCTGACTTGATAATCTCGCGCATTTCCAGGACAATAATTAAGTGAAAACGTGTTCTTCTGCTGGCAACACATTTTTTTTTTTGAACCCCAACTCTGGATGGAGCACTTATGACAACCGAAGAACGTCGTGATCGGATTGAGGTTTTTACTCCAACAAGCCAAGATCGTAATGCCAAGAATTGTAATTTTGGAACAATATAATATTCAGTATCGATTTCTGAGCCAATCCATCAGAAGAAACAATTCGAAATATTAACAATGAGATTCCGGCTCAAGTTGTAATAATTTAATTAATTTATTTGAAAGGAGCTTTAGTTTTTGATTCTTCAGTATCGGTGCAATGAAATAGGAGATAGATAAATCACTTGAGACCCCATAGCGTAAGAAAATACTAAAATTAGATGAGGACAGAAGCAGCTCTTTCAAGAAATCCAAGATTTTGAAGTCAAGGCTTCAATGGAAGAATTTATCTAAATTCGAACCAATGGATTCTTGGAGTTAGACAGTGTAGTGCAGTCTCTTGTAAATTTTGTCCGATGCCATTTGAGATGAGCTCCAGAGCTCTCGTCGGACGTTATTCTCACAATGTTCAATGGCAATATGAACATGCAGAGAGCTCATCCCCTAACATCACTGAGCACGAAATTCCTGGTAACTTGTTTCTACCCTAACGCTTGAGAAAAAAGCTATCTCGCTGTTGCTGTGTAAAAAATGAAGGAGACACGAATTGCGTTCCTTTGCAGCGACGGCAGCGTCAGATTAGGAGGAATGATGAAATGAAAGCTCAAGGGCAAGTATCACCCCACTTTACTCGAGAATGATGTAATTAATGCTGCTTATATCGCGATTCCTACGGAATCCAGTTTTGGAAATTAATTTTGTTAGTTACGAAATTAATTAGCAATTTTGAACGAATGGCTGGAGAATGTGCGTTGCGTACACTGGCTTTGATATCAAAATTCCTAAATTTTCTGACTTAATAAAAGTGAGGAAACACCTGAGAGCTGAGAGTAGTCCCAGTTTTAGGATATCAAACGTAGAAAATCTCTCCCTCTCACCGGCCAGGTTCCACCGTGCGCACACATTATGCTGTTCAAAGAAAGAGTTAATCTAAGGCTTCCTTTCCAGAAATTTCCCGCAAAAACTCTCAGAATTTTTGAAATTTTGTTGATTCTGGAACCAAAATTATTTCCTAATGAAAACTAATCTCCTGAAGCTAAAGTATCTCCATGACATTCATTTCTGAGAGCAATCTTTCGAATTGCTCGCGATATACTAATTTATATCATATATCATAATGAGAATGTTTTCCATGGGAAAGGTTTTTTATTTTTTTAAAATTTCTTTGCCGCTTCGAGAAGAGAAAAACCCTCTCAGTCAAACAAAATTTTAGTTTCGCAGGCGTTCAAGCTCTCTGCTGTTTACAATCCGTTTCTTATAAATTCTAATTAGTTAAACTTAGTTATATATCGAACCTTTCCTGAAAGCTCTCTGTTTGCTAAAGCTATAATGTAATTATATAAATTAAAGTATTTGAAAATACGATCTCTCTCTCTTCCGAGCAATATTAATTAGAAACCTGGCTCTCAATGATAAATCAAACACCTAAATCATTTCCTCGAGAGCACCTGCTCAATGTGGCTGGTACTTTTGATGATAAAATTCGGCAGATGCTCAATGTGAAAAATGTCAATGATACAAAGATATCTCGTTCTGGTTCAAATAATTCAGAGACTGAGACCAAACCAGTTCCTGGGATAAGAAAATCAATTAGCAAGCCAACCAACGCATTTAAGCCACCAGATCAATTCAGAGAGCCCAAAGGTCAGCAGCAGCACTGGCAGTCTGACCTAACTCGAGCTCCAATGTACCACCAACCCTTACCTCAGCGAAATTATTATCCACCTTTGACTAGCCAAACGTACCCAAACAACTACTCTCAGAGTCAAGGTCCTTTTAATCCTCACAGATATCCAAATATGATGCCAGGGGTGTCTTCAGTTGATGGCAACCATCAGCATTACTACCAAAATCATGGAAAGCAGCACCCAGCGCAGTTCCACAATGGAAAAAACGGCGGAAATCAACCAAATATCGCTTCAGTTAAGGCAGAAGAGCCGATATATAATATATCAGATATAGGCTCGCTGCTTCCTCATGAAATTCATGAGACTTTCAGTAATGGATCAACGGCTAGTACCAACGAAGTTAGTATTGCTCGAGTAAATTCGTTTAATATGAACCTGAGTTCGAATTTCAATGGAGTTGCAAGTATTCAGTCTATTGAGCGTTTTGATCGAGAAAGAGCGAATGAAATGAAAAATTTTACCAGCACTGATTTGACTCCAGGTCTTTTGAATGGAGAACGTTTTTCGTTTGAGGAAAGGAAGCGGCTGGATAGAAAAGATCCGATAGAATTTGAGAAGAGACTGAAAAACAAGCCTCAGAAGAATAGGTCAAAAAACAGGAAAAAGAAAAAGAAATTGGCGAAGCTGATGCAAAAAAAATTTCCAAATCATCTTCAAAAAATTGACAATCCTAACACTGGAAAGGGCTCAATGCTATTATTGACCTCTGAAAAACAAGAAATGGCACCGATGAGCTTAATGGAAGAGCTTGAGGAAGGAGAATTTCTGGGGTCTCAGCATGAACCTGGAAGGAATTATCATATTTTCTCAGGCAGCAGATACATGGCCGCTAATTACACTAGTCCTTTGCCTAAATATCCGGGTCCGCGGATAATGGAGAATGAGTTTGTGAGAGAGGACACAATTCCCTTTTTGTATGATAGCAAGACCTTCTTTATTGATGCAGCCAATTTTACATTTCCTCTTGATCAATAACGACAAGAAAATGATTTATTAGAGAGCCAGATCATGCCTATTTATGCTATAACAGAAAGATACGTAATCTAATTAATTATCACCATACTCCACTAATAATGGAGGACATCACTTTGAGTTTCTTATGCACAGATATGTCATAATTCATGCATCAAACAAATTACAAGAATTTTTATTGTTAGAGTCTATTGCTTTTACAAAAACCATTTCTGCATTTCTAAAAGCTGGCAAATTAAATCTGGGTCAGTAATTTTGCTCAAAATCATAGCCCTGAGAGTTTGTATTATGCTAGTGATGGCAATTGAAGGTGCCTCCAAATCTAATTTTGATTTGAGAGTTATTGTAATGAGGCATTGCGTTAATGCATTACCAAGTCTCATGGTTATTGGAAGCTTGCGTTGAAAATATATTACATTAGAACTGTCAATATATTTACAGAAAATCTATTTTTTGTAAATTTCTTTTTTTTATTTTCGAAACGGAATTTTTGCTACATTAAGTTCTTTTTTGGAACCTAAATTCAGTAAAAATACCATTTGGTAAAATCAATCAAGAACAATGTCAAAGAATCAAAATAAATATTGCTGTTCTATGGTTTTCAATATATATATCGGCGACGGCTTTCAAGCGAAAAATTTAGTCATGTTGGGTGGATATTCATCTACCTGCTATAAACAAGATTTTAGTTGTTTCATGGACACAAGTTCTCATCTACGGACATCTCTTTCGGATTTTTTATGTGAAATACAAAACTCTAGCTGAATATTGTCCTTTCCTCAGTTTAGTCTCATGGAGGCAGGATTTTTCTCTTTTGGAATGTTGAAAAAGTTACATAAGGCTAAAATAAAACTCTCGAGGTAATTGAAATAAGAGACGATAAATTAAACTTCTGGCATTATGGGCAACTGTGGCAGTATCTCTGCAAGTTCCCAATCCCACAGCGCTGAGTAATGATGGTTGATCTGGAAGCAGCTAACATGTCGTTCTAGAGTGACTCTGACTTGCGAAACTATTGCAAAAAAAGGAGATTTATTCGATTTTCTCGAGGATAAGCTTGTTATCCGACAAAAAATCGTTGTGAAAAAGCCAGGTAGAAGAGGATAATCCAAGAAATCTCAAATAATCAACCATATTAGGTTTTCTGGTCAAAGAGGGCAGCAAAATTGTCTTTTACAAAAAGAATCAACACCAAGTAAAGGCCGTTCAAATTATTTCCTCTCATCCCTTGCATTTCCAATAACCCAGAAAATAAGAAAAGATGCGCAGATTCTGATAGAAATTGCTTTCGGTCCTGATAGTGTGACGTTTCATCATGCACCCAATTTAGAAAAAGAAGATTTGTTAAATCCGCAGGTGACTTTTAAACAAGCGCCTTGGTTATGCGCAATGCCACTTCCCCAAGAGAGAGAAAGAGCATTCCATGTAATAACAACGTTCACTAATAAAAAATCATTGGATTATATCGATGTAGGGACGGAAATTAAGCGAAGAAGACGTCATCAGATTCGGAAAAGTGCAATTTATCATAAAGAAACTCAGTGCAACAGGCTCAATGGAGAAAGAGGAAGATTACACTGTCTCGACGCGAACTCGGAGATCGACTTTGAAGCGGAGACAGACAGTCACCTGGGAGACGCTAGCCGATGCTCATGCTGCCGGACAGTCACCATCCACCGCCCTTGTGACCGCCAATCAGAAAGGAATCGAATCTACAAAGACTTTTAGCAGAATAAAAACTCTTGAGAAATTCGCTCCTGGTCGTGGAGAGGCCAAACAAAACCCAGGAGCTGCTGATCAAAAGCCTATAGAAGGGCATGAAAGAGTATGTCGGATATGTTTGTGTGAAGAAGATGATACTGAAGATCCAATCGTAGCCCCATGCAAATGCCAAGGGACGATGAGAGAAGTGCATGTGAAATGTTTTAAAAAATGGCTGGCGAAGCAGATTTCAGTAAAGGATTCAAAAAATATGTATTCGATTTTCTGGGATCAACTTAAGTGCGAGCTTTGTGGCGAAGAAGTTGAAAGTAAATTTTCCGTTACTTTCGAGATTAAATAATTTCCAAATACAGATTTTCTTGAAATTGATGGTAAGAGATACGAGCTGATTGGGTTCCCAACAATATCAATCCCTCATCTCGCTTTGGAATATTATATCGGAGGGAAATCCAAAGGTATGTGAATGATCGATTCTTTCAAACTCAATGGATTATTATTGTGCAGGATACCATATTTTAAAGTATTATGAAGGGAAAACCGCAATAACTTTTGTAAATTGAGTGTTGCCACCTTAAATGAATATAATTTGTTTGAAAAGGGAAGAGCAACTGAAAGCGATCTCCGTGTGAATGATAGCAGCGTCTCTCGATTCCATGCTGCGATCAATCTCGTCGGAGGACAGTTCTACATTCAAGATCTCGAGTCGAGATATGGAACCATGGTTCTTGTTGATGAACCTGAGAAACTGATTGAAGAACAAGGAAACCATTTCCTTCTAGAAATTTCAGGAGTCAAGATCGAATGTAAAATCAAAGAACTCGTCACGCGTCCTCGAGTTGAGTAAAAAACTGTCTTGGTTTTCTAGTCTAATTGCATTATTTAGAAGCAACCTTAACCCTCAGCAGACCTCCACCGCTGTGGTGACAACAAAAGAAGCAGCCTCGAAAGAAGCCGCAGCAACGAATATCAAAGCGGATCAAGTGAATCACCTGGGGAGTATACAGGAAAGACAAGAGGTTGTAGGAGAACAGAAGGCCATAGCGGATGTCCAAGAACCCAGAAATGAAGTACCTGAGGCTCAGAAGAATGGAAATAACGTTCAAAGTCATGAACGTATCTCACCGACCAATCGATCGATTCGAATAGAATCTCCGAAATACCAGGGACCTCAAAACGCTCTTACAAACTCTCCTCTCAGGCTTGCTACTCTGAACAAGCCGCAAGAACAAGCGGCTCAAATGAAAAAAACTGAGGAAAATTTGTCCCAGTCCAGTATACCAAACGTGGATGATAATAACAATTATTTGAAAACGTATGAACAAAACTTGGATGAGGAAGAGGAGGAGAAAAAATTTGAAAATCCGCTAACCCTACAGCCGAACCCACCCTTGAGGCATCAACTCGATAAGCCCATCGGATTCGAAGGTGCCTCATTCTTGAAACAAAGCCCTAAGCTCGATACTCGGATAGTATTAAAAAATTATCAGATGCCAGGACAGATTGTGGATAACGATGAAGGTCGAGCGGATGAAAATCAAATCGTAACAAAGCGAAGTCAATGAAACCAAGGAAAGCCTTACATTCTTCTTCATCAAATATATTATTTTATTTACTCTAGTTACAATACGAGCATTTTTTTAAAAAAAGTTGATATCTAAATTTTCATAGCGGAATTGATTTATCGTTTTCAGTTTTATTCCTATTCATTTTTTATACAATTAGAACTATTAGGCGCCGCCTCTAAAGGAAATTATGTCGGCAGCAGAATGACTATCCTGCTTACATTTCAAGCACCAAACTGAAATTAATTTTGATTATCTGCTTCTACCTCGCCTTCCTTCTTATTTGGCGATTTTAAGGCTTAACTTTTCAAAAAAGTCTGCCAAAAAAAATTATTTCAAAAATTTAATAATCAGGATACTCAGCACCATGGAGGATAGCAAACAGATCAAGACCTACGTAAAAATGTTTGAAGATAAGCTGCAAGCTATTGCCAGTGAGCAGAACAAGAAAGCGATGGAAAAATACATGCGCAATATCCAAGAATACCGTGGTGTAAAGGCGCCTGAAGTAAAAAACATCTACAGAGAAGTTTGGGCTGAGCTCAAAAAATCAGAGGATATATGCCCCAAAGAAGTAGCTCACGAATTGATTCGAAGTAAATACGGGGAAGACAAGAACTGCGGTCTATTGATATTTGAATCGGTGAAGAAGAAAGTCGTTTTAGACGATATTAATCGGCTAGTACCGTTGTTTGAAGATGGGACTCTTGCTGGATGGGCAAATACTGATACTGTATGTGGGAAGGTCTTAAGACATTGGTGTGTTGGGGATGTAGAAAGAGTGAAATACATAATCAATTGGAAGAATTCAAAGAATATATGGCTTCAGCGAGCCAGTTGCGTTGCTTTTGTTAACCTGGCGAGGTTTGGTGACAACAAGCCAAACTATAAAGGCTTTTTGGATACGCTGATCGAGACATGTGAGACAACTATCAAAAATCCCGAGAGGTTTGTACAACTTGGAACTGGATGGCTTCTAAGAGAGATCGGAGTCGCTGATAAAAAACGTCTCCATAAGTTTATTGAAGAGAACTATAAATATTTCTCGAGAGAGGGATTGAGATATGCAATTGAGAAGCTTCCAAATAGTGAGCAGAAGAGGTTTTTGAATATGAATTTGAAGAAGGATTTGGAGGAGGAGGAAATTGAGACGAAAGTGTCTAAAAGAGTGAAAAAGAATGGCGCAAAAGCAGATGAAGAAAAGAAAATGGTGGTTGAAGACAAGCCAACAGCTAGAAGATCTTCGAGGTCATCATCGAGAAAAATTGTCGTTGAGAAGGAAGAGGAAGAAAAGGATGAAGAAGAATCAAATTCGAGTGGTCAGGAAGAGAGAGTAGTAAAGAAGAAAGTAACTCGAAAAAAAGTTACAACTATGAAAAAAACGTTGAAGGGTTAATTTACAATCATTGTATGCAATATTGCTTTAAATATTATGACATTCATTTTTCTCAATATATTTTCATAAGAGGGATCTAAAGAGCTATCTATTGATTAAAAATCTCACCAAAGTGAGCGGCAAAGCCCTTCGATTAATTCTATCGTCAAAATTGGATGGGATCTCATATTGAAACTTTTTTTAGCGGATTTGTGAGTTTATCTGTTATAATAGAAAAACTAATATTGATTTAAAATTCAAGAAGATTCGCTTCACCCGATGGAAGTTAGCAAGCACGTTAAGATTTATGTAAAACTGTTTGGAGATAACCTCCAGGCTATAGCCAATCCAGAAAGCAAGGTCATAATGGAAAAGTACATGCGCAACATCCAAGAATATCGTGGTGTCAAAATTCCTGGAATAAAAACGGTTTACAGAGATGTTTGGCGTGAACTCAAGAAAGCCGAAACCCCAGTCTCAAAAGAGGTTGCCCATGAATTGATTCGAAGTAAATACGGAGAGGACAAGTATGGCGCGATGCTGATCTTTGAAGGATTGAAGAAAGATATCGTTTTAGATGATATCAACAGGATTACTAAATTATTTGAGGATGGAACCTTAGCTGGTTGGGCAAATACTGACGCTGCATGTACAAGGATATTCAAGCACTGGTGCGTTGGAAATCCTGATCGAGTAAACCACATAACTAGCTGGAAGAACTCAAAAAACATCTGGCTACAAAGAGCCAGCTGCGTTTCTTTCGTTGTTTTGGCCAAGCATGGAGACAAAGACCCCAACTATGAAGGTTTTCTGGACAAGCTGATAGAGACGTGTGGAGTGACAATAAAAAACCCAGAGAGGTTTGTACAACTTGGAACTGGATGGCTTCTAAGAGAGATTGGAGTCGCTGATAAAAAACGTCTCCATAAGTTTATTGAAGAGAACTATAAATATTTCTCGAGAGAAGGATTGAGATATGCTATTGAGAAGCTTCCAAATAGTGAGCAGAAGAGGTTTTTGAATATGAATTTGAAGAAGGATTTGGAGGAGGAGGAAATTGAGACGAAAGTGTCGAAAAGAGTCAAAAAGAATGGCGCAAAAGCAGATGAAGAAAAGAAAATGGTGGTTGAAGATAAGCCGAAAAATGCGAGAACTACGAGGTCATCATCGAGAAAAATTGTCGTTGAGAAAGAAGAAGAGGAAGAATCAAACTCGAGCGATCAGGACGAGATGATGATTGAGAAGAAAGTAACTCGAAAAAAGGTAACCAACGTGAAAAAGCCTTTGAAAGTTTGAATTTTTGAGTGAGTGACATTCTTTATTATCTATATGCAAATTAGCTCTTCATTAATTACACACATTGAACAAACTAACCAAGATCCAGATCTCCACATGTGTGGCGATTTGGCAATCAACTATAATAAGGAAAGTGTTAGCTAGATAGTTGCGCGGTAGATTCTCATAAATCTGAGTCTCAACTACATGAATTGAGCTTTTCAATTTTATGTAACTCATTTAGGAACAAATAACTCTCTTAATTCATACTATTAGTCTTACTAATTTGATGATTCTTCAAATTGAATCGAGCACAACTTACTGAGTAGGCTATATATAGATACAAAGAAACATAGAAATCACACGTCTGGCACTAAACAGAAAAACCACAAAATCGGCCATTCGAATTGAAATTCATATTGAATGGAGAAAAAGTGAAAAGTAGTTTCAATCGATAATAATCACATTCACAAACTCGGTGTCCAAAAATCAATGATGATGAACCTTAGAAAAACTTTTTGCTTCAAAGCCTTTGCTAGGCTGGTCTGATGAAACACTCTCAGCGCTTTTATTGCAAGGATCTATCACAAAATCAAACAATTAGACAAATTACCACTAACCAACTTACTTATGACTTTATTTTGTTTATTTAGAAGGCTATTCAATTCTCCATGCTGAAGCATGTGAGGGACAAGCCCACCCATCGGGAAAAATTGATAAGGATTCCCTGTCGCCAGCAGTGTCTACAAATCTTATTAAAACAAAGCTTCCATGACCTGAATTACATTTAAAAGCTGTCTTTCGTTGTTGAAGCTCTCTCCCAGCATCGGATCAAATACAGTCTGGTAGGATGGCTTAATCATAGACTGCAAATTGGAATTCGGCATAGAGACTAATTGACTTAATTCGAGCAACTTTTTCTCGGCTTGGCACTCACGACTAGTCGAAAATATTAGGGCTACAGAGGCAATTCTAAGCTTACACATGGTTTTCTATAAAACTCGTAAGCGCGCTCACTTGCATCTGGAGTTTCTGAATCTGACCTGACATTGCCTCTACTTGGGTGGCTAAGCTTTCCGATTGAGACTGGAAAAACAGTTCATTGTGAGCGTAAAATATTTTTAAAAGTTTTACTGGAAGAGCTTGAGAATTTTCAGGCGTTTGCTCGTCCTTGCGAACTTTGGAACTTCCGTGGATTCTTTCGATTGTTTTTAGAAGGTCGCTGAAACAAAATTAATTTCGGAGTTCGGAACTCGATATTTACATTCTTCCTCGTCTAAAATTAGGATGGTAGTACACACGGTTTTTCATCTTTTTCGTCGTTTTTCTGAATCCATAAAAGCAAAGCTGTATTGTTAAATAGAAATATGAGCTATGCAGTTCGCCTTAACTAGCTTTACTTGGCGGAGAAAAGACGCATATTTGGTGTTATCGAAATACTTGGTTAGCACTTTTTGAGCAAGCAGCCTTGGATTCTTGATGACAACCATCAGTCCCGTTGGGTCCCAGCTTATGATGTCTTCAAAATCTTTTTCCTAGCCGAAAATCAGTGAGTTTAGGCAAATGGACGGGAATTACCTCTAAGATCTCGACGAGCTTAAACAAGAAAGTGTTTCTCACGGGTTTAATGCCAGCAGCCTCCAATTTTTCTTTGATAGGGATAGAATCTTCTGATTTTTCCATTGAAATATCCCAGAGCGAACAGGAAGAATTTCTTTCGATTTGAAATTTTTATTATTGGATTATTTATCTGAAGTACGAATTTATCCAACACGAATAAGCAGGAATTCTGACTTCTATTTTATTTGGTTGAATGAATTTATCAATTAAAAATCAGTAAGTGTGCTGGCGACAATTTTCTATAATCTAAGCTTCTGTAAATCGATCCGGCAGAATCAAATTCAGAATTAATTTTCTTCCATTTTTCTCAGAACCACCTAGCTTGAAAATAACCTCGAGAGCCCTACTGCCCTCGCGCTGACTTGATGGTTTATCAGGCAAGCCTATTCATACCTAGCCAATGGTAGAAGAATGATGAGTAGGATGGGTAGACTGTGAGATCTCTCAAAAACCATGGAAGCTTATATAATGGAGTGAGCTTTAGAGAGGTTGGTTGTTAGGGAAGATGGCTGAGTGTTTTGAGAAAAGGATGGGGTTCTATGAGTATTTAAAAAAGGGATTTGGCCTTCAGAATACAGTAATTTAACTGTATGTCTTAATAAAACAGGCTCGAGAATTAGAAGTTAAGAATACTGGCTATTATTAATAGAATTTAAAGAACGATATCTACTCTGAAATTAAATTGATCAGTCTCCTCTGTAAAGGGTTTCATTTAAAACAAAATACCATAGAACAATTGTGCGCTGATCTTCAAAAACGAAAGCACATAGAAGCTTTTTTGTGAGAAATTCCTAATGATATTCTCACAAAATCAAGCGAGAAATGGTCGTAGTCCAATAAGACTCAGTATCGATAAGGCAAGCTACCATAAGTCTCTTTTTTTGCCTGTTAGTTAAGTCTTGTCGCGATTTTTTTTTTTGGAGTTTCCTTGCTTCTCCCATTGCATCACTAAGTACTGATTCAAAAATTAAGGCGAAGTAGTAAACATTATGAGGTTTACCGTAGAGTCGCTATTAATAATCGCAACAACCTAAGGCAGGTACGGAGAATAGCATTAAAACTCTCAATTCTACTTTTTTGCCTGTTAAAAAATCGAGGAACATAGATGACTAACTAATTCTATTCGAAGCTCTGAAAGGCTATCCTCCCTCGCTAGAGAAGACTTATTCCGAAGTTAGCTTAATTCTGCGCGTTATCTTAGGGTTGGCTTCGAAATCGAGTAAATTTAAACAGTTATTAAAACCAAAGTACCTTAAAGAGTTTTTGTATTTAGTTTCAATCTAATTTCTGCTAGATCGCAAAACTACTAAGAACTTGTTCTATAAGTTTTACTGTAGAGGATTACTGAATGTGCTAAATATGACTTTGTTTTAACTTAAAGTTTTATGATTTACTGCCCGATGTTCCGGACGTTCTATATTGCGTCTTTAGTTGAGAATCTGTTAAATTTTTTTCGAAGGTGCTCTGTTTTATTCTATAAAATTAAATTTTCTCAACTCAGAAGCGCGATCTGAGGAAAGAGGTTAAATCCAAAATGCATTACAACTCATCGCTTGCACTAGAGCAAATGCGGTGACCGAGGATTACCAATATGTTCCGTCGTGGACTGATAGAGGCAAGAGAGAGAAAAAAAAAAGGAACTGGATAGAAAATGTCAGTGATGGAAATACTGACATCCAGCTGAGATATCATGTAGTTACTATTTAGATTAAGCCATCCAAGAACCAATAGCATTTTGTCAAGGAGACTTTGTGCTCCTTCTTAAGTGGATTTTTGGACAGCATACGCTCGAGAAATTTAGGAAATTGGAACACAAGGTTAATTAAGTTCTGAATTAGACTGATTAAACGCCTTATTTTTTTCTTCGGTAGAAATTAAGTTAAGAGCTTACGAATTCTTCTTAGTTGTTTATGAACTTTGGCATTTAATCCTAGCAAAAAGACGTCGAATTTCATTTCTTGGGCTGCTAGTAGGCGAAAAGAAAAGAAAGGTTGTCTTCGTAATGAATCAAAGTCCTTTTCTCCCAGGTCAGCGAGACGTCAAAGCGATAGAAATTTCAAATATTAACAACGTCTAAGACACCACATCTCCGACTAGAAAGTATATGTTAAAAAAAAGTAATTTGACTGCTTGCATTTCAACTACCTGGTAAATATTAGGATGTTATCGAGTTTCTCATCGATTGTTCTTTTTTCGAAATGTTCATATTATTAGAAATTTGGAAAATTAGAGCTCCTTTTCGTTCTTCTCGAAAGTTTGCTAGGCCTTTTTCTATCTCGCTTCGTCTGGTTTACACAATTATGTCTTCGGGCGAGAAGAGA
>ENA-UOTZ01000637-UOTZ01000637.1-compost-metagenome-genome-assembly--contig:-NODE-637-length-29135-cov-10.705864_pt1 | contig 29135 bp, 14 predicted proteins | sample MGYA00238144_ERZ746983 | MGnify/ENA primary metagenome ERZ746983 (study PRJEB28759, sample SAMN06268863) | compost metagenome | isolation source: single cell | place: USA: California, Emeryville, Joint... | reverse complement strand
GCTATCTTATCAGGAATACTTCCTTGGCCAATCGCAGAGCTATTTACAAATTACTCGACAAGTTTATCCAAAATGTGCCATTTGAACCTGAGCTCATCTATGCAATCTGCGTGAAAGAAATAAATGAAGAATATTTGGAGAACATAAAGAAATTTAGTTCCAAACTAGACTACATTAAGAAGAGTCATTTTAGCGAGGCAGCTTCTTTCCGAGAGATCGGTAAAGCTCTCTGAATTACTCCAATCTTAACTATACAAATTATTGAATAGAACCTGAACTTAACAAATTGAAGACGAAAGTGAGCCAAAGAGTGAAAGCTTTTCTCGTTGAAAAATTTGAGTACTTAAACAAGCCGAAAACCAACTTTCGGTTGGTCCAATCGGAGATGCTCATGAAATATAAGATTCTTTGTGTGTTCTTGAGGGATCATTTCATCGAGGTGTATGTAGAAGTCTGCAACCAATACTCCGAGACGATGAGCAAAGCCTACTTGAATTCGATTAAGAACATAACCTCAACACTAAATAAATGTTTCGTCGAACTGTACAATAAACATGACCTACTCTTGCAAGAAAACCCGAGCAACGTGCGTCTTGTTCTACCAGCCAAAGCTGAAAATCTTACCAATGAAAACCGCTCTATTTTTCACACAATGGGAAGAGAGAATATCCACAATAACCTCGAAGAAGATCCTTTCCAAGGTCAACCAAAGAAGAACGCAAAATATACTCCTGAGGTCATCTTTAAATCAATCAACCTCACACTTTTGGAATATGTCAAATCGGAGTATAAATTCACGACTGAGTTCTTCAATCTGACTGAGGAGAAGAACAGAGTAATCTTCAGTGGTATTCTGAAGAATGCTCTGAATTATATGGTTGACTACTTCAAGTATGTCTACGAGAATTCCTACGATATTCTTGGGATCCTGCTAGCAGCCTTGCTGAACGAAAAAAATAAAATACATCTCAATAGCAGTGGATACCTCTTCCTGGACTATTATTTTGATAAAATTAGTCAGATTCTTTGGCCACGATTTATCAATCTCTTTGATCTGCACTGTAAAAGTATCACAAACATCACCTCAGCAAACTTCAAGCTTCTGGAGAAAGCTCTAAACGGAAAATTACTGCATCTCCGTTTTGTCGACCTCTGTGTCGCATTGTACAAGTGCTCTCTATTATTTAACAACAATCAGATGTTGAAACACCGCATTCCTGAGCTCAAGAATCACTTTATAGATCTGATTCTGCGTGTGAGCAAAGAATATGGCTCTGAGGCTGAGAGGATGAGCTATGTGATCAATAGCCTTGATTCTATTATTTTCCAATTTTCAGTTAGCTCTATGCCCGAGGAAGACCTCTTTGGAATAGAGAAAATTCTCGATGAATATGTGGACAAGTATGTAAACTACGGATTAAAGGAGTATTTCAGTCTATTGATGGACTTTATCAAACAATATGCTAACGAAGACTCAGAATCGGAGATGAAGAAGTTGATCGGCGATCAACAAGTGCATATGACACATAACGAAATGATCCAGAATCTCGAAAAAGAGCAAAATTTCAAGAAAGAACCTAAAGCGCTGAGTTTATCTCTGGCTGAGAGTATCGCGAATGACTTTAACGAATCATATCTCAAAAAATTGGACGCATTTAGAGACATATGTGCGAAGAACTTTGGTGGCTCCAAAGCCTTCAGAAGCATCCTCAAGAAATTCCTTCTGAATGTGCAAGTCAACTACAGCATTCTTTTCAAGGAAATTAAGATAAACCACCCTTCATTAACGAGCAATCTCCAGCCAATCCATATTGTGATGAAAGAGATAGGAACGAGACTTAAACAGATCGAATCAAGCCTCCAATTTTAAATGTGCTTTTAACGTCAGTCTTTGGTTATTATGTGCTAAGATTACACATTCGATAGTCAACCTCTGTCTGACCATAAAACTATTTCGCAGATTGCAACATTTTGAGGAATTAGTCAGGTGGCACCTACACCTTAGAACATGTGTTTTTATAGGATCAACTGAGTATGGTAGCAAGCAATATACGGTTAGTGGCTTTTCATTGTGGTTTCATGCGTGAGCGAAGTATCTCAAAAACTCTTTACAAATGATGAATAAATAATTGCCTTCCGAGCTCAGCTTTCAGGCATGCCTAACAATGAATTTAAGCTAAACTTACTTTCAGAGAGGTTAATTTTCTTTTTTAGAGGCAGGGAAGCCAATTAGATTTTTAAATGATCGTAAGAATTTTTGTAATGAATTATGAGGGAATAGCTTCTACCAATCAAGAAATTTCGTTGAGACAAAATGATTAGGAATCTCAATCCATGAAGAGAGAGTTACAGCTTGTATTCTTAGTTAATTCAATGATTATTTTTCACTTCTTTGTAAGATCTTTGCGAAGATTTTGAACGCCAAAGCGCATTCGTCTATAGTCTGTCTTCCAGCGTGAACAGCACTGATGATAAATTCGGCTTTAGCCTTGTAATCCAGGTATTCCCAGCCGAGTACTCCACCAGCAGCTACTGCTGCACCAGCGATTGCGACTCCGAGACACTGACCAGTATGGAAAAGATCGCTGACAGAAAGAATCATTTTTCCCAATATTGTGTCGCCTGGTATGTCAATAGACAGGATGAATTCTTTGAGAGGGGGAAGATTGATGTGTGTGAATATCGATGCGAATTCATAAACCGAAAATCGGAGGAAATTGACGACAGGTAAGCAATCTTTATTGGTATAATATAGATTCAAAAGAGCATCAACAACTGCATTCGCCGCGAGATTTCCATCTTTGAGCAGGAGAGGATATTTATTCGAGAGGTATAAAACATCAAATACAATTTGCTTAATCTCTTGAGCACAGTAGACACTTTGATCAAGGGTCAGCAAGAGGTCCTCTACTTCTCCAAGGAAAGTCCAGTTATAGCTTTGGGTATCGTTAGGAGGTGATTGGAAAGTCGTTGCCATCCGAGTAATTACTTCTTGAACTTTATTCAGTTCTGTTTGGTTAACCTTGAGGAGCTCCGGATTAATGTCTGCAGCAGTTTTTGATCCTTGGCAGAAGCAAGCTACTCCAGCCAGAATAACAAGAGTCAACGGAATTTTTCTCATTTATTAGCAAGGGACTCAAGTCTTCTCGAGTAAGGAAAATATTTAATAAATTTACTTAGCTTTGCCATTATTGCTCTAATCGTGGAAATAAGGATTCTGAATCCAGCCAAGTTTCTACAGTTGCTTCAATAATGAGGGATGTGAATGATTGTTTGGGTGTTTTTTCTCAACCTAAATTTCCAGCAGTGTTGTCTTGGTATCAAAATTACAATGGAAACTACAGCAAGGCTTAAAGCTTTGAATCTGTTTAATTATTGTATAAGTTGAGACTTCTCCTTCTATTGAAATCTAGGAATGATTATCTCATTTTGAAGAAGGAGCCCACCATTTTAAAGAATTTATTGTAAATGGGTGCTTATTGCTGGAAAGCGAAAAACTTAGGAAATTATATTATTATGGAACACGCTTTCAAGTATCAACTTGAACAGATATCAATCTTTTTACCTAAATGACATCTTAACATCACTTTAATCAAGAAAAAAATCACCATTTTAAAGGGTTCCAAACATTTGAGCTATATAATTTAATTAATATTAATTGAAACAATTTGAAATTCAAAGAAATTCAAATTGTAATGGGTATTTTCTTCAGTGAAACTGTATCATAACAGCAGCAGTGTAATTAATCAAAGAGGTGTGTTGAATATCTATGATTTTGGTATATAAAGGAATTGTGTATTGGTAGCCAACTTTTGATTTTGTATTGTAGTTTGCTTAGGTATTGTAATCAAAAATTGTTATGATAGGTAAAAACCTTCTTATCTCACTCAATTAGAAAATGTTGCGTAAAGGTAATGAATGAAGCTTATTTTGTTTTCCATACCAACGTCACACTAAAGATTTGGGAAAGTGGTAAGGTTAAAAGAATAACGATCAATGGAGTTTCTGGTATTTTAAATTCATGGGTATTTAAAAAGAAAAACTCAGCAATCAGTGTAACAAATTTCCATCCATGAGAAAATCTTCAAGTTAAAATATGTAATAAGTTAAAAGCTAAAAGCTACTTCCTTATCATTCTCCAGCAACTCCACTATATATGCAATTATACAACTATGCAGAGACTTTGCATTATTTCAATAAAATTCGAACTGCGCTTGCAACAATCGTGAAAATGGATAGCTCCTCTTTTAGAGCTCAAGCCCTCCCAAGCTCCTACATCATACATTAGTAGTTGAGAATTATACTAATATTTAGTATTGTTACCGATAATAATCAGTTGATAATAACTCTTCAGCAGTAGGGTTAATGCTCAATTGATAGAGCAGACTTTTATTTTGTGCCAATGACGACACATGTATTTTGCTCTTCAATCAATAAAATAACTACTAGACTAAACTAATTATAATTAATTGAAATGCATAATTGCACTCTAATTTACAAAAAAAATAAAAATCATCTCAAAATGTATCAAAAGAACAAAAAGGAGAACTCACAACACTTACAATAGAGTTTTTCTCCTTCTTGGCAATTCAGAAAGAGAAAATATATTTTGTTTGATTCTTCTATATTAATGAAGCGCATCTTGAAATTAACTTTCTGATGATTTTGAAAATGCAGAAATTATATTACTTGTAATTCATCTTTTCAACATTATTTAGATGGCAACAGAATATTGAAACTTATAACAAATATTTTGATAATTGTTCGGATCAAAGTTGCCACCTTGAATAGAAGCTGACAATTACATTGATTGTATGAAGCATATAAGAGACAATCACATTGCTGGAGATCATTCATCTTCTTTCTGGTCTTCTTGATCGAAGAATTTAGTTTGTTTCTTATAGAACGCTTTCTGTGAAAAATCTTCTAATTCATTCTCTTTTGAATTGCCAGGTTCGCGTTGCATCTCCTGAGGGCTTTGGCTTCCTTCATTTTCTTCACCATTGTTATATTGTTCACCATTATTATATTCGGCCTCATCATTTCTTTCCTCCTCTTCTTCATCAGAATCCTCCTCTCTCCTATTATCATTGTCTCCTGCGTTAGCTTCTTCGTCTTCCCCTCTTTCAACGATACTGACTCCATCATAAAATGTTCCTCCTCGAGTGAAGTTGTACGGTCGCGTGCTTGTGTGGACAATCAGTGTACTATAAAGCCTGGAGACCGCAGCTTTCCACGGCAAGTATTTTGAGTATTTTGAGCACTTTGCTGAGACAAACTTGAAAATTTTCAATCTTTTGAGTTTTTTCATTTTATCAGCTAAGTCTTGCGCTTTAAAGCGGAACAATACGACTGCCCACGATGTAAGAAACCACACATTTGTCACAATCAAGATGACCAGTAGCAAGCTCTTCCAGTTATTATTGAGGTCATTTGAGATAAAGTATAAGCCACAATATATGATTATAGCCGAACTCAGCAATGATTTTTTTTCTAAATCATTCAGATACTCCTTGTCATAAGGTTCGACGCTGACTTGCAGATAGAATCCTATCGCACATAATCCGATAATGATGATTGCCTAAAATTCTTTTTTAGAGAAATTTTGAAATTAGATTGTTTTACCTGAACCTCGATACCATAAGTAATCAGAAAGACATATATGACAATAGAAATCATCTTTCGACACATGATGATAAATTCCCTATTTGAAAGAATTATTGAAAATAAGACCAAAAAGAGTACCAATAGTAATTTTTAACTTTGTAGCCACCGTAAATGAAGCCGTATCTGCCGAAGACATCTACCTCTTTGAGTTTGCTTCGATTGGCTCTCAGAAGGAAAAATGCGAAGAGTGGGATCCCAGCACCTATTATTATATGATTAAAAAGACATAATATTTTAAATAATGCTACCCCAAAATATCAATGATGGCAGAGCAAAACCCATAGTGAAAGCATAGTACTTTGGGGTCCAGCATTCAATTGAATAGTCTTCCTGCGCGTAATTCTGCGCATTTTCCCCATCATCTCCAATATTCACACAACGGAAGGCTTGTATTGAAATGTAGAATACGTTTGAATGGACAGTGTATAACAACACAATTATTGTTGTGATTATTTTATTCTTCAATTTTTTAAATCGCGCCTCAGCCCCTTGGAATTGGAATCTGAACACATAAATTGATATCCAAACGAGAATTGAAATAATCGTGATAAGAATGGGAACGATTGAACTCACGATAATCTTGAGGAAGAATGGCTTGATATCCAATTTCTTGAAGACCGCAGATTCTAGGAAACAAGCGAAAGAGAACATTTTCCCCGCAGCATCATTTGCTTGGTTATAAATCTGAAAAAACGTGAGCAATTGGCCAGGCCAGTCCATTGGAAAATTCGAAATAATCGAGATCATTTGAATATAATTTGACAAAATTCTCCACAAAATAGTATCAAGACGATCACTGCTGTAATCTTCTAACTGCTCTTCGTTTTTTTCTGCAGTGGAAATGTAAATAACATAGATGCAGGCTCCCGCGATGACAAGAATAAAAGCTACACTGTACAGGTAAGTCCAGACATTATTTTGACAGTCAATGCAGCTCCCAGTCATCTCTTCTACTGCCCAACCATCTTTGCACTGCGCACACAGGTTTCCTAGAGCACCCATAGATAAATTACACCAGCCAGTGTAGCAAAATGTCGAGTTGTGGGGTTCTTTACACCAACCTTCCCAAGTTGCATTTGCAGGGCGATAGTAGCCTGCACAACCGTCTCCTGGACATTCTTGAGGTGTTTCAGTTACAGAACTGAATCGCCAGTAATTTTGTAAAGGACCAATCAGATCACCACCGAAGCATTTTAAATTTTCATCACAAGTCTTGCAACTATCATTTGTACTCAGATCGAGTGAGTAACTGCCTGGCAGGCATAAGACACATTGCCGACCGTCATCTGAGATTCTCTCACCTCTTGTGCAATTTCGAAAATGTGGGGTAATTTTTAAAATCGAACTAGCTAATAGCTGGGGTCTGGAGCTAATCTGAGAGATTCCATTAGTTTGGAAACTTAATTCAAAGTCTTGACCAATTCCAGTTTCAAGGATTAACTCGTCTAGAGTATAGATTCCATTCACACATTTAAATGCTCTTTGACCAAGGAACTGAACTGAGGCTTGAGTCGCAGATACGATCAAGGTGCTATTATTGTCTAGAGTGTAAATCTGATCAAATTCGTCCACCAGTGCAATTCGGAGAGGAGGAGTAACTTTTTGTCCGCTGACAAAATCATATCCAGAGAGATCATCTAAAAGCCTTCTGCTTTCATTTGCATTGCTGGAGAGGACAGAAAGTGCAACAGGGTATGATGAATACGAATCTCCGTACGGTGCATCATTATCAAGGAAAAGACTATCTGACCCGATGATAAATGGTTGATTTGCAAAACTTATTGCCCCTCCAGCTGCACCGGCAGTATTTTCTGTGAATACAGTGTTCTTAAAAGTTATACTGCAATTAGCTGAGAAGCAATTATAATAAACAGCTCCCGCACTGTATAGCGCGTTATTTTGGGTGAAAACTGTATTGTTAAACGCTCCTTGGAAGAAAACGGTGGGATCTTCAGCATTTAAGCAAATAGCTCCACCTTTCGAATAATTTTCGTCCAAATTCGCGGTATTATTTCTGAAACTTGAATCTATCAGATTGAACTGGACTGAAGAGAGCGTTGTGGGTGCCAACAGGGACGCGGGATAGTAACTATGAAGAGCGGATCCACAGATTCCTCCTGCGAAATTCATAAATGTTGAATTTTGGACCCATATGCTAAAACAATTTTCACAATAAACAGCCTGAGAGATCCCTTCTCCATCAAGGATACTCGCATTAATGATTAGAGAGTTCATCTCTATTAGATGAAGGCAGATACCTGACGTATTTACGAATGTTATTTGCTGTAGGGTCAAAGTAGAACTTCCTTCGCAATGGATCTGTGTCCCATTCATATACGCTACATTACTGTCGAACTTGCTGTTTGTAATTACTATTATACCCATAGCCGAGATCGCTCCTCCGTAGGTGAATCCCGTATTATCTTTAAAAGTACAATTCGTAAAGTTTGCAATTGTAATGTCTGCTCTGAAGAAAATTGCACCAGAATTGCCATAGCCTCCATAAAATCCTGAATTCAGGACGGTCAGACTGCCACTTTCCGTATAAATGAAGTCGGTGATTGCCTGAGAATCATGTTGGTAGTTCACAAACACCGAATCGGTAATCGTCATATCGGAATCAAGAGTGTAAATATTTTTCACTTGGTTTAAAGCGTCATTCTGAAGGAAATGAGAGTTCTCTACTTGTATCTGTGAGTTTTCTACGTAGACTACAGCAGAGACGTTGGCCTTATTCCCACGGAAAATTGCTCTTGAGATGGATACCGTTCCTAGACTCGCAGTCAGGCAACTAGCTGACCCCTGGACAGTGTTTGAATCCAGAACAGTATCATTAAGCGAGAGCTGAGACAAACGACTGTTTGACATGAGCGAATCCAAACCTGTACCATTAGCAATCAGGGAACTTTTAATTTTTATTGTATCGCTGAAACTGGCAAATAGCCCTGAAATGCACGTCGATTCTTCACAAGATATCTGATTGAAAAATACGCCTGAAACGCTGATTTGACATCCTCTCGTATTCAACAGGGCAACGATGCTTGAGGAGTTTTGAATTAGCCCTCCTTTGAAGGCAATGATGGAATTCAGAGCATAATAAAAGTTCACTGAAGTCAGGTTCACAAAAACGAAATCCGAGATTGTAATAACGGAAGTTGTGATGTTCAGTAAAGCATACATGGTTGTTGGATCCAGAGTGTTTGACAAAGACACGTTTTGCGAAAGCACTGAGCTGGCATGAGAGATTTCTTGCAGTCGGAGCCTGGACATCGAAGTAATGACAGCGTCTTTTATTTCAAAAATAGCCGCACTGGATGTTTGAATGTTTGCCAAGGTCACACCTGATAGAGAAATATTTTTGACACTAGAAAGCAGGAATAGTGCATTTGCTGAGGCTCCAGAGTTAATACCAAAATTGGTAATGACAATAGGAATGTCGATTTTGGTGAATAGCATGAACGTTCTGTCATTCATGTATGTTCCATCAATTTGGATGTTGCGCAGCGTCACATATGCAGGACCATCGGTTTGGTACCTATCTACCACTTGCATGAATGAGGCGTTTAAGTCCGAGACACTCAGCCCAGAGATAACAATGTCTCTGCTTGGAGGGAATCCTTCCAATGAAGGTTCTTTTGTAAAACAGATCAGAGAGGAGGAGGCGTTTGAGAGGGTGTTTATATTTAAGCTTTGACTAATTGTTGCAAAAACTGAGTTCGTAATCTGAAACTTCATAAAAAAGAGAGCATGGAACCAGCAAACTCCACTGAGGTCCGTATTGTTGATTAGATTTAACTTGTTGATAAAAATTCCGAGATTCACCATGAACGTTCCTTGTCCACTTCCGGACGTACCACGAGAAGCAAGCAAATCATTCTCAATCGAAGTGCGATTTCTTTCAGCATCAAAGTAATACTTCAAAATCCAAGTTGCTTTGTTTGGATATTGTGGATCTGATGTATAATAGGTCGAATTGTTGACAAAATTGAACGTATTATTTTGAACATCACAGGAATCAAAGTAAATTCGAGTGATGCTCGGCAGATTTCCAAAGGTAGGTGCAACAAAGGTGAAAGAAGCACTTTCATACAGGCGTGCTCCGAAGTTAATAGAAACAAGGGGATACGTATTATAAGGATAGAGCCCTCGGTCTGTGTTACTGATTGAAGCCGGAAATCCTTGATGGTTAGTGAAAGTACAATTTGATATCAAAACATCGTTGTACCCATGCATTTGGTCGAGTGTAATTGCCGATCCGAAGTAGAAATCTAAGCCTGCTCCGGCATAGTTATTCGAGAAGGTGTTATTCAGAATCTGAACTTTCCAAACCAACCTCGCAAGAAATGGAGAATTCGCTCGCGGGAACACATACGTTGTTTCACTAGGAACCGCGGGGACTTGCCCTCCCAGCAGTGTGTAGAATGCGTTTAATTGAAAGGTTTCTTGTCCATAATTCTCCGCGACTGGAATTGAGTTATTCACGAAGCTGTTGCCACTAATATAAAGATCTTTAGCGGCAACTACTGCGATTCCAGAGGTGAGAGTCGCGAAATTGTTACTGAACTGATTGTTTAGAATCGAGACTTGATAAGCATTGATCACACTTCCATCAATTGGACTTGTGATATTGTAGGAAATGAGTCCCTGCGAATAGTTGCCCCAGAGATATCCAAATTCTAACCAAAAGACCGCGCTTCTCTTTAACTCAAATTCATCATATATCATGTTTGAGCTGTCATAATAACTGCCTTCATTGGGTGCTCCCGTATAATATCCATTACTGCGAGCCATTATGCTTAGACATGAAATAATTGCGTTTCCATAAGCTCCAGGACACCCAAAATTGTTATCGAAGATATTACTGCTGACCACAATGCCGACACAGCCGGTTTCTGCCCAGTTCCCTTTCATTGACCAAATTACAAATGACAGACCGAAAGCATATGCGAAGCTGTTTGAAAAAGTGTTATTTTGAATTATTATCGGACTTGTAAGAGTATTATTGAACCCTTTCAAGTACAGAGCTGTTCCCGTCATCCCAATGATAGAGTCGAAAGTGTTTTGATACAATATCAGACCCTCTGTGACATTACCGATGTTCAGCACTGCTCCGGTTGAGTTAATCGAAGACTGTGTATAAACATCAATATGACGATCAATATAGAGCTTGAAAATACTGTTTTCCCTCATACTTCCTAATCCATTCGGGGTGGTTCCACTTCCTCCGGCATACATATCGTCGCATTGATAGCTTGTCGTTGTTCCTGGAATTCGTAGAATCGATGTCATGTTTTGGAATGTGTTATTCTTGATAACAATCGGACCGAACACATTACGGATAAACAACACCATACCTTCATTAAGAATTTCTGCGTAGCCATTAACCGTGCTGAGGAGGAATTGCTGCTTATTGTAGTTTGAAAATTTGGAGTCTTGGATTGTGATAGAATGACAATAGTCATAGTTCGCAGATGGGTTTATGACTTTGCAATGTTGTTCTGAATAGCTTGTCTGGTTAGTCAAATCCCGATCTCTTTGGGTAAACCCATTCGATATCAGTCCATAAGGCAGCATGAAGTTATCAAAAATTGTGTTCTGAATGTTGACTTTTCCGCCGTAACGACTCAGACTAATAAACGAAGAAGCGTACTGGTGATAGAAGAAGTTGCGTATTTCGCAATTATTAATTGTAAGCGTGGGAATGACAGCATCTGGATAGTCCGATAGAAATTGCATATTGAAAAATCCATTTGGCTTGCTGATGCGATAAGCTGACAGGTAAGTTGAATCATAGTAGGTCGACGGCAGCAGTCTGTCCGAACTTGAGGCAGGAGGTCCATTGTTCATTGTGCATAATGCTGCTGAGCCTGCTGATGTTGAAGAATAAAGCAGTGTTGTCGGATCTTGCTCGCAGCAGTCTTGTTTTGATGTTTTGCAGGTCGTACTGGAATATTTGACAAGCTGGCTTGCGTCGAGAATGATGTTACTCATAGTGAGAGATTTGGTCACATAGATGAATATGAGATCGGATTTTAGCTTGATCGTAACTTTTGAAGAGTCGTCAACGCATAGGGTCGTGTCTGTATAAGTCGACTCATCACAAAACAAGGGACTAAATGAAGAGGAAAATGAGTTCTCAACTAACAAAAAGAATATCGGACCTGATGGTGACTGCGACGGAGGTGCGCTCAAAAGCACGAAGCATGAAAGCGGCTTGGCTCCCAACGAAATTGATTCCATGATTGTTAGTATCAGAAGCATCGCTGTCCACCCAATAGTGCGTACCTTTCAAAAGATAGATGTTTACAGTCGCTTCAAGCACATTTCCAAGTTGTTGTGTTAACTAATATAGTTTATCAGAAGACCAAATCACGCAGCATATCTTACATCCACAAAAACTTGAGTGATGTCATCGTAAGGCTTACTATAGCTCCCATCACACAAACTCGAATCTGAACAGTCCGGATTGAATTGTGGGCTGACAAAATATGTGAGAGTAATGGGAGTGCTCGATCTCGCAGCTAGAAGACAAAAATCGATTAGCGACATTCAGCTACAGTTGAGAAGTTTACGCTGGCCGCTGCAAACTAATGCTGAAGTGTTAACGGCAGTGGGATAAGTGGATATATCGCTCAAACTGCCGAACCTCTGAACACTGTAATCACATTCCTGGCAATCGGATGAGCTGCTGCTACATGACTTGCAGTTTGCTGCGGAACAACTTGTACATGCAGCATTCGTGGTGTCTGTGAAGGTACCGGGATAGTCTGAGCAACTCCATGTGCAGGCATTCGTCCCATATTTATAAGTTCCACTTTGACACTGTGTGCATTGGACTCCGCTCGATAAGTCAGTGGTATTCACGTAGGAACAAGATGAAACCTGGCATCGAGTATTGCAAACTTACCAAAATGTTAGTTTGTTCAAAATAGAAGAAGGTTGTTTTACAATCTATTGCTCCAGATATTGTATCCGGATAAGTTGCAGAGGAAATCGAGTTTTTGTAAGATAAACACAGATTTGACGACGAGTGCAATAGGCCTATACCACATCCACTGCAGATATCAGTATTATTGGGTGAGCAAGCATAGCAGAGGGTCGATGTAGCTCTGTTCACATCAAGGCATACTGAAAACAAATTCAATTAGTTTGATACGTTCCATTACAACGATGTGGTATACTTTGTGAGAAGGCTCCTAGAAAGAATCCCCATAGAATAACAGCAAGTCCCAAAGTCCTGAATAATGGTCTATTCATATTTTGAAAAAAATGTTGGATAATTGGAAATCCTGGCGTTCAAAAATTAATTAAGGAACTACAGTTAAAAAAAAAGAGACAAAAACGTCGTTTTTAGTTTATTTTGTTTGGATTTCAAAAAAATTTACTCCCAAGAAAGTTTCGTCCGTAAAACTTAACAATGAGAGGCTCAAGCTCCAAGAACCAGTAAAACTATCTATACTAGAGAGCTATAGAATCATAGAATCATGATATATCTGTATATGTCACTTCTAAAACAGATTGTTATTTCAAAATAAATTTCCGCTCCTTTTTGCAAAAATGTCTCTGAAAACAGCAAATTGAATTCTCAAGTAGGAAAATCACTTAGTGTCCATCGTAGCGATGGCATTACCAAATATAATCTGTTAATACCTATCTTCTCTGAAGTAAGAACTAAAATTCAATGCTGGTAATATTTATTTTCTTGTTCTTAATTTGTTATTCATTTCTACCCCAAAGGTTCTATCCTATATGCTAAGCTTCTAACGATACAAGACACTCAAAGAAAGAAAGACACTGATTAAGCAACCTTATGGATTAAAACATCAGTTACTTTCTTGATGACTGAAGTCCATCTACGAGTAGAACTGGAGATCTTGATCTTGCTGAGAGAGTCTTGGGGCTAAATGTGATGCCTCTCTCACTCATAACCCGCTTCTCTAATGCCATCAGATTTTTCAGCCTATTATGGCGGTCTTCATAGAGTCTTTGAGATGCTTCAAAAGCTCTCTCGTTATTTTTAATTGATTGAACATCCCCAGAGCTTAACGTATTCGGAGGCTTCGAGTGCAACACTACTCCCTTTTCACCTTTGCTCTCGGATGTATGCTGGGGTTGTGAGTGCTTCTCGCTAAAACTGTGCCCTCCTTTAGCTTTGTCCTGAGCAGCCATTTCATTTTCAAACTGTCTTTTCGTTTCGAATCTTTTTAGTGCCTCACCATAAAGGCGATTATGAGCATTGTCAGCTGCTTTCGTTGAAGATGGACGATTTATTTGAGGCTTAAAAGTGTAAGCTGAAAACTTTTCGGACTCTTGTAGCTCGATTTTATATGCTAACTCCCTCTCTCTCCTACCAGCATCACTGTAAAGCCTATTTACGGAGTTATCCAATCTATTTCTCTTTTCATCTCGGCTCTTTCCTGAGCTGTTCGGGCTTCTCAGAGAGACTGAAGCATTAGTGATTGGAGAAAACGACAATCCTGCAAGCTCATTCTCATACTTTGCCAGCCTTTTGGCTCTCAGCGTTTTTTCTTTATTGATTGCAGCCTCATAGAGACGCTGAGTAGCTCTTTCTTTTTTCAGAGTGAGACTTTCATCTTCTTCGCCGGAATCTTCTTCTCTGCTTCTGGATCTGTTAATTTGAGGAGAAAACGTCGCACCTTGTAGTTCTTTGAACTCTCTGCTTTGGGCTCTCAATTTTTCAGAAATTGGCTTCTTTTTGATAAGACGATCAAAGACAGGAGTTTCGATTGTTTGCCCGAAACCTAGATTGCTCTTCGTACTTTTGTTAATTTTGGGGCTAAAAGTCAGATCTCTCATCTCTTGGAGTGTGTAAAATTGAGATCTGAGAAGCTGATTTTCTTTCTGAATAAAATGGTCTTCATAAAGTTTCTCAAAATGACTATTATTTGCAGCAGTCTTTGTTAAGCGTATACTTCTTGACAGATTTAAAGCATTTTGCTTTATGAGTTCAAATGCGTTCCGGACACTCTTGCTCTCAGCTCTGATTCGTAATGAATTCAAAGAATTAAAGATCTTCTCAACTCGTTGCGACATCGTCAGAAGGTCTGTCTTTTGACTGGATGAACCCGAATTCTGGAGGGAACTCGAAGTGAGACCTCTTTCGTTGACCCCGTTTTGTTGAATGTGCTCTTTTGAATGATAATTATTTAATGATTCTAAAGGATTTCTTGCAATTTCTTTCTCATTCGAAAATTGAGTGTGTTGGAACTTTGAAACAACTGGCTCTAGACCTCTTGACTGCTTTTGCGTAGAATTTAGAGATGTATTTTGTTTGGTTTGCTCTGAATTTGCAAGCCATATGGAGTATAGATTCGAGGACAAATCAAACCAATCGGAAGCATTGAGATTTTGGAAATAGTTTGAGAGTGTGAATATTATTTTGCGTTTCTCCTGGTTTGAGAATTTCTCTTCTAACTCTGGTAGTTTTCCTGGAATTATCAATCCGATTGATTCCAAATACGCAAGGAATCTGGTGTTTTGCTGAGTATCTATTTCGGGCATGAGTGATAAAGGAATTTTAATATGATTTCAACTCCGCGTAATCAAAAAATAATTTAGTTATAAGTGCTCATAAAAGAAAGTGTCTTTTTTTCCAGGAAGATATTACTTAAAGCCAAGGCAGGCTCAACAACAGCTCTTTTCAATAGAAATGACGAAGGACAAACTAAAATCTTATCATAGAAGTTATTTTTGCAAATTCATAATCTAAATCTCAGCTCTAGAAGGCTAATCAAAACTTGATTGCCTGACAAAAATATTTAGGTTGGTCACTCAATTTTTGATTCAGTTTATTGTGACTTGTAGGGCTAAAAAACTCATTTGCGCTACATATTTTGACTGAGGTCAGGAAGCATTGAAGAAATTTACTCCACTTTAAAATTTCTGTCTGACACTATTCAAATGATATTCGCTTTACGAAGTTCAACTGAGTTTCCTATGCTTCAGTTTTATTATTGGCTACTTTTCGAATATTTGACAAAAATAGCCATATATCCAATAATCGACCAAACCTTCTCTCAGACTATTTGAATTGCTTATCTGAAATTCGAATCGTTCTGTCACATTTTATGTCTTTGTTTTCATTCCCATTGAACCACTCTCCTGATATTATTTCCAAAGGATTAACTGATTAAAAGTTTATATTTAGTTAGCATTCAGAAGATCCCATGACATTCATCGTTCATCAGGTCCAAAAGCTGACAAACTTGATTGAAAGTTCCCTCTCGAAAGACTTGGCCTCCATACTTTACTGCATTTTCTCAATTCTGATCATGCTCTCTGGAATGATCCTTATAAAGTTGAATTCAGGAATCATTGCTGTTTCTCAAGTTCTAACTTTAAGAGGAGTATTCGAACTTATTGCCAATTGGGTGGCAGATTCGCAGGCTTTCGATAGCCAATTCTCTAAAATCGATCATAAAACTATGAACCTGGTTCTTGTCCGGAATATGGGTGCAAATATAAAGTTTTTCTGCATGCAAATGCTTCTCTACAAAATTCCGATGTCCCAGATCGCGGTTCTGGACCTTTCCTCAATATTTTTTGCTGGGATGGTTGACGTTATCTTGAATAAGACGAAATATTATCTCTATGAAGGAATCACAGCTCTCGTCACAGCTTTCGGAGTGATCTTGATTGTTGATCCAGCACTCTTCGGATTTGAAGTACCACCAACCAAGAATACTATTGCAGATCAAGAATATGCTCATGGACTTGAGAAAGTATTCTATGTCGGTTTATTCGTACTTACTCAAATTACGTGGGCTGTTTCAGTGGGTCTTGTGAAGAAACTACGTGGAGTAAACGTTTTTGCCTTAAATCTGCCCTCAGGAATGATACTTATCCTCTACGGTTCTTTTAATCAAATTGTTGGCGGAAATTTCATGAATATTGGGATATCAACAACTATCTTCTTTATGGTAGTCCTAGGGTTTGTGGGGTTTGCCAGTAAAGGATGCTACATCAGAGGTGTTCAGCTTGGAAAGGCTGGTAAGGTCACGACTTTGTCATCATTGAACGTGGTGTTTACACTGATTTTCGAAGTTTTTTATTTAGACGAATATCCATCATGGCCTGGGGTCTTTGGTTCAGTAATTATTATCGCAGCGACAATCTACCTCTGTCTGAAGAAAGATGAAACAAAGAAATAGAGTCAAAGAATGAGTTCTCAGCGAAGACACTATTAGTGTTTTTTTTTCTTCTTCCTTCAATTTTGTTTTCTCTGACTTTGATGTATATTCTATTCTGATTATGTTGATTGTCCTCTGCAATATATTTGTTTGTAGCAGTATTTAATTTGGAATGAGAACAAATAAAAGGAATAAGAATTGACATCAATATGTGAGTTCTTTCAGGATGAAACGCTCACAATTCCTATTCCGAACATTAGACATCATCCAAAATTATCAGAATATTCCTTTCTTTTCAATAAAATAAATGATAAACCGCACTTTCAGTACATTATTTGTGAGATTCTTGTACCATTATTTGTATTCTATTTCGTTACTGATTCTGGTCTTAAGGTAAGAAACTATGAATTTAAAGCGAATTCAAAAGCATCTGGGAATGATCTATAGCACCAAGAATTTTTCTCAAAATAACCTGTCAGATTTTCTGGCACGATTCGCTTCCTTGGGGTATTCTTTTTATTACAAAGTCGAATTAACATTTTATTAAAGTTAGTGAAGTGCCCAACTTGAATATCTCAATGATATCTCATTCTTCTTTGAGAAAAACAAGAAGTTTAGAGCGTGTTACATCTTCATCCTTCGGTAGACCACAAAAAGAACAAGCTCTACATATCCCAGATCTAATAACCAAAGATAACGCCCCCAATAATTACAGCAAGTTTGCAGAATGTGAGTCATCTATGTTGCCTCAGAGGCGGTGGTTATGATGAAGAAGGAAAGCAATTACAAATAGCTTTGAAAGATAAGATCAAGCATTACAGAGAAAAAATCAGGAAATCAACCAACATGGACGAAGAATTCAAATTTTACATTGAACCACGGGTAAAAGCCAATGTTATTAGTGGCATTGATAGCGAAGATTCTTTCGAACTTGCTCTCAGTGTTAAAAAAGATTTTTTGGATAATGATGGTCCTTCAAAAGTGTTTCTTCTCACAGGAAAGCACAGAAGTGGCAAAACTCTCTTTTGCAAATATTTCACAAAATTCTTGCTTCTTAACTGCAACGCTGAGGACCAAGAAACGGATTGGCTGCCAATTTATATAAACCTATCTCATCTCAAGGAAGATCTGTCATCACAAATAATTAAAGTTCTAGCTGAAGAAATATTATTGAACAAAGAAGAAATAACACTTCTAAAGAGCTGCCCTGTAATTCAGCAGCAGCAGCTCCGCTTGCTCTTGATAATTGATGGATATGAGCGGAATTATCAGATTGAAGCTTTAACATCTAAAGAGGATTATATTCAAAATAATTTCTATATGCTGAATAACATCGGAAAAGATTGGACGAACGCAAAGCTAATTATAACATGCGGAGAAGATAGTCTTTGTTTGCAAGTCCATCAAAAAGAATTATTGTTTGCTCCTATTAACCTCAAAACGGCTTCTTCGGTACCAGGCAGTGTTATTGAGAGGATATTACAGCCGTTTTCTGATAACGAGATAACATCATATCTGAAGAGATATATTGTGATGAAAGGCTCAGAGAGCGTCTTTAAGGAGGGACTTCAACAATCTGACTCTGTTACTTTGAGTGGCACAGACGAATCCTGGGGGCTTGTCAAAAAATATGAAGAAATAATTGATGGTTTTCAATTGAAAAAAGAGCTAAGAGAACCTTTTCTACTCTCTATTGCTGTTGATGTACTTTGTAAAATTATTGGAAATCTTCAGTCTCAAGATAAAGAGTTACAAGGAAATATAACCAGCAATATTCAGCAAATTCTGTGCCTAAATCGTTGGACTTTGTTGAAAGAATATATCGACAAATGCATTAAGGCCGCGATTCGAAACTATTCATTGACTGTCGGCATGACTGAAGAAAATCAGGGACCTTACGTAGAAACGCTTTTTGGTAAAGTAGTCACCAAAATTCAGGACCAAGCCTTGCTACTCTCAAAATATTTTTATCAAAGTGCTCAAAGCGAAACAGAATATCAGAAGGAAATCGAAGAGTTGCTAATTAAATATCATCCACTCATGCAAGTTGACGGGGAGAGAAAGTTAATTTTCGAGCAGGCTTCAATACAAGAATTTTTTGTCGCTTCTAGAATTGAGGAAGAAATTAATCATGATTTTGCTTATGGAAATTCTTTTCCTCGGAAAAATCTACTGTTAAATCAAAGAATGCTCAGTGGTGAATCGTTGACTTTCGAGTTTCTTGTCGATGCAGTTCAAAACAAGAAAATTACAGCGGAAGCTTTACTTCGAATTATTAAATCTTCCAAACGAGAGTATCAATCAGAATCTAATGACCAAAATTCCGCTCTGAATCTAGGTTCAGAAAGCTCCTGCAAAGAAGAAATTAGAACGACTATCTATAAGCAATCATATGTTATCGCAGCTTCGAATGCGATCTCAATTTTAAATGCTACTGGTTATGACTTCACTAATACTGATCTAAGTTCCATCCAACTCCTCAATGCTAACTTAAGTTTCGGAATTTTCAAGGGCGCTAACCTCACAAATGCTGACTTGAATGGTGCCAACTTTCGAGATGTCTGGCTTGCAAACGCGGACTTAACAAACTCCAAACTTACAAAAGTCCAATTTGAAGCGTTCTCTGGCAAAATTTTTAAGATAAGCGTCTCTAGTAATCCAATAGCGTATTCGAAAAACGGGAATTTGATGGCAGTCGTGAAAGGGGAAAAAATCGTGATACTTGAAAGAGACTGTGCTTTAAGAACATCCTTTAAGAAAAAAAGTACATTGTCGATGCACAACGAAGCCATTAGTGACTGTGTATTTAGGCCAGACGGAGAGAAATTCATCTTTGTTGGAATGGACGGTGTGCTCTGTATCTCTGATGTTATTAATTCTGAACAGCAATCTACTTTAATTCTGGAGAGAGAGAAGGCTCGAGGAGGATTCGGAAAACGTTACAAACTAAGTGCAGATGGCAAGTATGTTTTATTTACTGACAAGGGGGAACCGATGATGATGTGGGAAGTCGGCAAGACAGTCCCTGTGCTCAAGCTGAAGCCGAAGAGAACAACGTTTGTGGGGAGTGAATTGAGTTCAGATAGCATACTGATATTGGTAAGCGAATCCGATTCCACATGCAGTATTTGGAACGCTCGGACGGGAAAGAAAATTCATAGACTGGAAAGGCCGTCCCCATTGAATGAATTGGTAAAATTAAGTTTTAACAGCAAGAAAACTCTTCACGTGCTCAGTGGAAATCTCTTTTCGATGAGAGACTTGGTCAGAAGCCATTCGACAAAATTTCTCGAAACCATAGATCGAGGATGCTTCTTACATCAATACACATTCAGCGATGATTGCAAGCAGATAATTTTCTTAACACAAAATAAGATTCACTTTCAAGACGTCGCGAGTGGCAAATATTTGAGATCATTGCAGTGTAGAGAGAAACTTCCTTCTTTTACAAACCCCAGCTTTAAGCTTATAGCCAATGCGGCACAATTGGCATTAGCAGATAACAATATAATCGTATTCTTTGAGCTGACTTGCCCTGAAACTGGTAGCATAAGAAAAGGCCCCAATACGAAAGGACTATCGTTAGATGGCACAAACATTGATGCTTGCACTGATATATCCCAGGAAGTATTACACTCTTTTCTCAAAAAAGCGATTATCGAGTGTTTAGCAATAATACCATAAATAATTTGATCCTTCATCCGGACCCAAAGAGCATTACTAGAATATCAATTACCGATAGTACAATTAGCGATTTAGGTTTCAAAATTATCGGGAGAGATCGTCAATGAATCGAACTAAAATGTCACCAAATAACGGATGCGAGTGTTGGAAACATTCATGACAATATGACCTGGAGCAAGCTCAAATTGATTGATTTCTCTCACAATTCTATTGGAAACAAGGGGGTTATAGCTCTCGCAGAAAATAACTGCTGGACTCAACTAGAAGTATTGCTTCTTAATTCTAATCTCATAGATGATATCGGAATTGTGAAGATTGTAGACAAAACCGTTTGGAAAATACTTAAAAAATTGAATTTAGGTTTCAACAAAATTGGGGATGAGGGAGCAATTGCTATCGCGAAGAATACGATTTGGGAAAAACTTGAAGAACTTTATTTGTACTATAACCGATGTAAAGATTGCGAGATATTGAATATCTTCAGCTCCAATCCAACTTGGACTTATCTTCAGATACTTGACCTTCAAGGGAATCCGCTAGAATTTAGCGAAAAAGACATAAAGAAGCTACTATTCAGCAAAATTCTGTCGAACCTCCGCTCTTTAAAATTACATAATTCTTCCTTCGACGACAGCTTTCTAATTCACTTAAGAAACCCATCCGTAGAAAATGTAACAGAGTTGACTTTGAAAAATGAAGATATTTCAGCTTTACACACTGCGATCATAAATAGTTGCGATTGGATTAATCTTAAGATCTTGGATCTCTCAGATAATAGAATCAGCGACCTTGGAGCTGCAAAAATAGGAGAGAATTTGACTTGGGTGAACCTTGAAGAACTTAAACTCGCAAGTAATCGGATCGGAGATGACGGCGGTGCCGCTATTGGTGTTAATTGTATTTGGGAAAAACTCAAGCTGCTAGATTTATATAACAATAATATAGGACTCAAGAGTGTTTCCGCGATAAGTCAAAATCCTAGCTGGAAAGATCTGCGAGTATTGAATTTAGGCTATAATATGATCGGCGACGAAGGTGTCATAGAGTTAAGCCAAAATATAATTTGGACAAACTTGCAGAGACTTCATTTAGAAAGCAACAAAATTTCCTTAAAAGGAGTCGAAATGTTATCGAAGAATACAGCTTGGCTGAATCTGCAATATCTCAATTTATCCGATAATTTGATTGAAGTAGAAGGTGTCATTGAATTGAGCAAGAATTCAACATGGAACAATTTAACGACGCTTGAGTTATCTGAAAATGCAATCAAAGAAATAGGCCTGGCTGCAATATGGATGAATACAGCCTGGAAAAATCTACACACGCTGAATGTAGCTAACACTAAAATAGATTGTGGAGTTATTGCTAAACTGAGTAAGACTGTTGACTGGCCTCACCTTCGGACACTAAACCTGTCCAATAATAAGATTAATGATTGTGACACAGCAGAATTAAGCAAGAATGACACCTGGAAAAATCTTGAAAGCCTCGAACTTGAAAGGGTCTCTCTCGATTCTCAAGGGATAGTAAATTTAGCTTCCAACCAATCTTGGAGTAAACTAAAGGTGATTAATTTAAACAACAACAGCAATCTCGGAGAGGGAGGGGCAGCAAGTTTGAGTCAAAATAGATACTGGACCGATTTGGAAATTGTCAAGTTGGGTTGGAGCCAGATCACTGCGAAGGGTGCCTCTGCTTTAAGCAAGAACACAACTTGGCTCAATCTTAAAAAGCTGGAGTTGAATGAGAATGGAATCGGTGACAAAGGAGCCACAGATTTGGGGGCAAATACTACTTGGACCAACCTACAAAGCCTCAATCTGCTCGGTAATTGGATCGGTGATCTGGGAGCTTCAGGATTAGCCAAAAATTCTTCTTGGAAGAAGCTTAACGAACTGAATCTCCAAAGCTACAGCATTGGTGATAGTGGAGCAAAAGAGCTTAGCCAAAATAGCGCCTGGACGGATTTACATGTTCTTTATCTTGGCTGGAACAATATTAAAGACTCAGGAATTCGAGACTTGGGAATGAATCAGACTTGGTCAAACCTTCAGGAACTTTGCCTTTATAGTAATCAATTTACTGGCGAAGGTGTTTCGGAACTAGCGAAAAACTCAGCTTGGAAAAATTGAAGAAATTAACTCTCTCTCGAAATAAAATAGGGCCTTCAGGCGCAGCAGGTCTTCAAAAAAATTCATGCTGGCGTTCCTTAATAGTGCTTAACCTGAGCGATACCTCGCTTGGGTACAACGGAGCTGCTGAATTAAGTAAAAACATAAGTTGGGTTGAACTAGAGGTACTTGATTTAGGAACGAATACAGTATCGTCCCAAGGCGTTCGGGCATTGAGTCAAAATGAGACTTGGAAAAAATTGCACTCGATTAATTTATGCTCTAGCGATCTTAACATCGAAGCAATCGGAGATATTGTTAGATTCACCTCTGGCAAGAATATTATATCGCTCAATCTTGCAGATAGCAAGCTGACGGACAAAGGGGTTACTCTACTCTGTCAAAACGAGAGTTTAACGAATCTACAGAACTTGAATCTGCGACAAAATTCTATTGGTTCTGAAAGCGCAAAGGAACTGGGGTCTAATGTAACTTGGACCAAATTAAGAACTTTGGATTTGCAAAGTAACTGTCTTTATCAATCAGGAATGAGTTATCTCAGAAGCAATACGACTTGGATCAACTTGGTTGACCTCAATTTAGCGTACAATAGCATTTATGATAAAGGTGCTGAAGAATTAGGTAAAAATATGACTTGAACAAACCTCGAAAAATTGAATCTACAAAATAATTCTATATCACGTTCAGGAGCTGAAGGGCTCAGTCGCAATACGAGCTGGAGGAACCTCAGAGTCTTAGTGATGCGTGGTAATACCTTTGGAGATTTAAGCATTTTCAAGAAGCACCCGGTTTGGTTGAAGTTGAAAACTATTATAGCGAACTATTATTGCTAATTGAGTGACATTGATAAGGATTAAATACTGAAAATTTAATTTTCAGTAGAGTTTTGACTTTTTCGCGAGTATTCCGATAAATGAGATATATTTGGTTGAATATTATATGAAATTAGAAACAACATATCAAATTTCATCTATCTCAGTCCCACTATCATCGTGAGTATTGCTGATGAGAGTCAGCATGTCAATAGAAATAGCAAATTATCATGTTATAGATCACTTTTAAAGCCTGTCACATCAAAAACCTACATTCTCACATATTTCAGGTGTAGATACGGATAGATTGAAACAACAAAAAGTAGTTTAACGTTTTGTCAAAATTTTCCCTCTCTCAGTAACTTAAAGAAACAGATTCAAACAAATCTTCTTATTGTTAAAATTAATTATCGATGAATCCCTAGTCTAACCTCAACTCAAGATGTTCGAATATTGTTACAACACAAACAACCTTGATCTCTACTGCTTTGTCACCTCCTTCTGGCTGGTGATTGCAAGTATTGTCGTGGTTATCGCCTTTTCGGTTATTCTGGTCCAAGCAATGCAAAGAAAGTGGAAAAAAGGCAAAAGTTGCACGAAATTTATTTTCAGAACGCTTGAAGCGCCTGCTAGAACTAGCTTCTGTCGTTATCTCACCAATTCCAGAATCTTGAACGCTCTGTATTTCTACATATTGGCACTATTTGCAATGTTCGGACTCTGCTTATCGCATATTTTTCGCTACTTTGCAAAAACCTATAAATTAATCGCCTATATCGAGTATCAGTCAATCTCTAACATCGCCAGATGCACTCATTTCTTCATCGTCTTTTTGATTTTAGAGATCATTCTACTGAGGTCTCATTATATTAAAAAGAATAGCAACAACATGGTATCAGCAGCGGTGGAAGACTCAAAGCGTCAGACAATTACTCGCTTCGTATTCAAGAAAGCCTTCACATTCACGGTGATGATCTTGATTTTAGCAGAATTAGTTACTTTTTGGGAGCCCTATTACAATTTATTTGCGACTCATACATACTACTATTTGCTCAAATTTAAGGAATCTTTGCTCGTGCTATACGTGCTTGTCCCTAAACTCCAATTGCTTTATTTCGAAAGAAAACTCCAAAGACGAACCAACCTAATTTCAACAAAGATTCAAATCGAACTCTGGATAATGAAGCATTTAACAGATATTACTCTGACGAAAGAGCGAGTCGCTGACCTCGTGGAAACAATTTTAGAATCTCCTTGCGAAGAGTGCTTTTCCGAACAAACGCAGTGTTGCTTACATTCAGCGAGCAGCTTAATACAAACATATTTAGCTGTTTCCTTCCAGAACTTGCTTCATCAGAAGCGTACCTCTGGAAGAAAAAGCCTTGTTATGATACCAACTAACCCAAGGAACACGGTAAGGTTGCTGAAGTTTATCCTAACGGTGATTGGACTTGATTTCATCGTGATGACAGTCGCTTATGGTATATTAGCTTTGGCGGAGCTTGGAGTATTTGAATTGACTGAGGAAGCCAGGACAGATCTTTATAACTTCCGACTATGCTTAACGGCCTTTAAACTTATTTCGTTACCATTTTTAATGGTAATCGTTTTCGATTCGAAAACAGCTTTTGGTGAGTTCCATTCGATTCTCGAAGATAAAGAATTTAAGCAAACTTCGGCAGTTTATCACAGATTTAATTCTGAAGCTGATGCGCTAGATCAATCTCATCAACAAATCCTGTTATCTCTTTAGAAATTTACAGCAATCAATCTTACAGAGAAAACAATTACAGAGTTTTGCATATTCCATCTATTTCCTCACTCGAAGATCTCTTCTTCATCTTATTTACCTTTGATCCTGTGGTAATAATCAATATCATCATAAAATTTTCTTCTGAGTCACACAAAAAAACTTAATCAGAATTATCTGTAAAATGAGGATTCTCGATCAGTGAAAACGGTCCCTCAGTAAAGATTTGTTGTGATAGAGCCGGAATACTGGCTGTAGAAATGGTTCTCAATCTTATATATAATGATTGAAAATAATTTATATAATAATATAGATATATATCTAGTCGTTCAATTGCTTATTAGTTGAAAGGTTATATTAATATAAATCTCAACATGAAATAATTATGGAAAAACATGTTGTAGGTTAATAATTGAGGAAAATATTAGTTTAGGCCAGACCTTAGGGTCAGGCAATGATAGGATAACTTTGAGTGAATAAATATGATGGGAGAATTTTGTTATCAGAGTCGATTTTTGTGGTCTCATGCTTATTTTTTGAATTGACACCGGTTGCAAACCTTTCTGAAAGAATAGTTCAAGTTTCTGCATTTCTCACAAATCCAGTCAGTCCTCTTCTCCTTTTTCATATGGTTATCGGTATGCTGATGTTGCTGGACTTGTGGATAGTGACTATGCTTTACATCATTTCCTTCAAGAGTAGGGAGTAGAATCATTCTTCTACAGTCGTCGAGTGAGAAGGAATCGCTAGGATGATTACTTCCTTCATGCATCGACGAATCAGTGGTAGAGATCGATGCTATTGATGTGCTATGCGATTCTCTCTGTAAGAAGTTCTCAATTTCTTTGAAATAGCTCGTTTGCTCATCGGCAGCTTGCCGTGGAGAGTTTCTCTCATGCTCTTGTCCGTAATTCTCTGAGTGATATAAGTTGCGCTTACAATTCAGGCTGGTGTCAGTCTGCCTTCGGAACTGGTCTTCATAATTGTGATTCGCTCCATCTCCAAATACCTTCCTCAGGATCGGAGAAATAGAAGGCAGCTCCTGTTGAGGGGACTGATACGGAGGGATCAGTCTTCTGTTTAGATCATATTTTTCATCGGTTGACTCTTGCAAGCCGAGCATGTGAAGGTTCAAGCGTGGTGGAGTCAGGAGTATGGCACTTTCGAATCCGAAGTTTGATTCATACCCTCCCTCATGAAATTTTGATTCTTGAAGAAGAGTATTCTTTACAGCGTCGAAACCAGCGAAATTATCCACTAAAGGTTTTTTCTTTTGGTTGTTGACAACGGTCAGTATGTCATCCAAACAGATGTCAGCTTTCGTTAAGTGCTGGATGTTGGTGACATCTTTCAATGGTTGACGTTCTAGGTCTAATACGAAACTGTCAGTGGTAAACTGAGAGAATGGATTGGAAATTTGGTTTTTAGATTGAAGGCCACAGCGATTGCATTCGGCTCGGAATGAAAAGTTTAAGTTTTTGCAGATTAGGCAAGTCCAATCTCCTTCCCTTCTAGAATTGCTAGATCTCCTCTGATGGTTTGTTCTGTGCTTTGATTTAGCTGCATGATTCGCTGAAATCTGGATGTTTTCAGTGTTTGCAGGCAAAGCAATCAGATCGGAAGGGAGGTGTTGGCTGTTTTGGGTGTTCTTTCTGTTTTGCACTCGAAAATTGTCTACCATGAAATTTCGTATTATTAAATTAAGAGATTTGGAAGAGAATTTCAAATTTCAACGATTTTTGATGATTTAGAATTTTTTGAATTTGTCAGTTGAATTTTCGTATCTATTCAGTAATAATAATCTAATCGGGTTTGATTGAATATTGAAAGCGATCAATAATATGAGAACATCTAATTAGTTATGATAAAAATTACAGTTCATTAATACTCATCTATCTGCATCATAGAGGATGTTCGAGACAATTCGATTGTAATTTGAAACTGTATGCCAATATATGAGAATATATGAGGTTTGAAAAGGGCTCTCTAATGGCTTCTATTCTAAATAATAGAAATCAGGAAAAGTTAAAGGTAAACATAATTATAGGATGCGGTTTTATTACTATTAGGAGATAACGTGCAGATTTTTTTGTTTTTCAGATCCTTTCCATGAATGAATTCTCAGCTAAGAACAGAAAACCCAAACTCTTATCTTTGAGCATATTTCCCTGCTCTATTTCGAATTTGCTCTTGGTCAGGCTCTCTATTTAGAAAAGGGCAAATATCTGCTTATCTGTCCGCCATTTTGTAATACCTCAAGAAGAAATTATTGATGATAAGGAGGATTTGGAGTTGTGGATTTATCCCTTAACTCAACCTAAAACATGTATACTATTGTCATTAAGGGAGTTTTCAATTGAAATATTTCATGAATTGTGAAGACATATACATCATTCAAATGATTATTTTACGATTAGGTTAATCCGCTTCAACTAGATGCCATAGAAGCAGACATATTAAATGAATGAAGAACTATTTTAACTCGTGGGATCAACGTTTAAAATGTGTTTCTCAGAGAATATTGCTGCTCGAAATTGCTCCAACTTCAAAGAATCCGTTGAAGAAGCACTTCTTTTAGGTGGAACTAGAAGTCGTATGAGAGCTTCCTGTCTGAGAAGATTCAATGATTTGCTCCTCAAAAATTAGTTGTGCGATTCTCTGAGATTTAGATGTAGTGACATTGGTTTTCAAGTTCATCATGATAACCTCTCCAGCAACGACTTCGTAATCGGTGGGATCTTCCATGGCAAGAGCTAGACTGTTTGAAGTAGCACGAAAGATTCAGAATTTTAAGTTTTTATTCTTTAAATTTAGACTCCATTCAGCAACAATTCTCAATGTGGTTAAGGAGTTAATAAATCGCGCTAATCATATTAATCGAATTGCGTTGCGTTAATTGCGTCACAATGCCTTGGGATATGATCCTCATCTGAGAAATTTTGAGCAACCATGAAAGGTCTAAGGCCGTAAAGAGATTATGGGGGCGCTTTTTGCAAACGAAATGGTCAGCTCAAATTTCGTGACGAAATGAGTTTATAATATTGGTAAACTTGGGTGTTGGTTGTCCGAAAAACGAATGTGGTGATAAGAGCAATGCTCACCTCAATCTTTAATTATTAATCGATACTTAATTAATTCACAGAGAATCTTTTACAGAGAGAATTCAATTGATTAGCGAAGATGATGACTTCTTAGATACATTTCTCACTGTAAAATTTTCTCTTATTATTGGCAGAGAAATGATGAAAATAAGAACCCAACAGCGGTTAATTTGATTAAATAGCAGAATGATTCATTCACTCTTTCTAAAGAAAGATATCAAGATTTTAAAATTTCGAAATGCCTATTTAGGATGCTGAATCTTGTTTGATTTCAAAGGTGTGCTTTTTGGAGAGGCGCCATTCAATTCTAAAAACTGACGCCCTCTTTCTTGATTCATTACCTTTATCTTGTTTGCAACTAAGCGAAAATAGATTTTCATTTCAATACTCGAAATATCTACTCATTAAAAGTTTGTGTGTCGGATTCATAAACCCTTCAATTGTATGAATTACAACCGAGTATCACTTGAATCCATTTTCTCTTGGAGTTCCAAAGTGGAATGCTTATGAATTAGTATTTCATCTAAGCAAAGAAACTTTAAACTCTCAAATTATAAAACTGAGAGAATTGCACCTCTATATATGAACCCAATAACCTATTTTAGGATTTTGAGTTTCACTAAGGTCTCCAGGATGGAGTAAATAGAAAATTGAGCACAGTTATCTGGCGCTGTTTTTTAAAAAAAGACTTGTTAAAAACACTTTCTCTCAAAACATCTCATCATCTTCTTTTTGAAAAATCCTACCTCAAAAACTCTCAACAAAAAAATTTGATGAGAGTGGGATTTGAACCCACGACGTTACCGACTGGTGCCTTAAACCAGCGCCTTAGACCACTC